>LFCJ01000487.1_pt1 | contig 24684 bp, 17 predicted proteins | sample 643141 | NCBI WGS metagenome assembly LFCJ01 (sample SAMN03766243, study PRJNA286221) | soda lake metagenome | biome: soda lake; feature: Kulunda steppe; material: water; isolation source: sample B1-Br-g2 brine of Lake Bitter-1 | place: Russia: Kulunda steppe | collected 2010-07
CATCATCAGGAGAAGGGCTATGTCGGTCATGGACGGTCATTCCAAGTTCAAACTGACTCTGTTCATCCATATTTCAACCGTCACGCTTCTACTAAGACGCCATTTCTTAAAATGTTGAGTGAGCTCAGGCTTGCCAATCAGGTATTCCGTTCCAACTATCTGAAATAGATGTCATAGGATATTCGCGTCATCGGTCTTGTATGCTGTATCTGCCAACCGTTGGAGAGGATTCGCGCGAAACAATGAATTGCTCAGTAATCTCTATCAAAGTTCAGTTCACTAACGGAACTGTTCCGACTCGACAAACCGGGGATGCGAGAAGGAAACAAGTCGTTGTAAGGCGGAGACAATATCTTCGATATATTCGTCATTCGTCGGTGAAGCATCACGGCCAGTTGTGACGTAGGTTCGGACGGTATCCATTGTGACGTGATCTCTGATTTCGAATCCATCCAGTGATTCGAACTCATCGGCTACGTACTCCTGTATCGCTTCGATCTCTGGGTTTGGAATGTCATTCGGAATACTAAGTCGAACCATCGCTTCTCGCCCGCCGCTAGATCCGATGACCCAAATGACATACCGTACTGATTCGGGATGTTCGGGATGCGTCGATCGGAACCTCACGAGATTGTTGCTCGTTTCGTAGGCGACGAGGTCTGGGAATTCATCGGATCGTTCCTGTACCCGTTGTCGGATATTCTTCGTAACCGGGGATTGGCTATCGTGGCCACTATCGTGTTTCTCGATCGCCTGTTCAAGCAAATTCGATACGAATGGTGTGGCATCGTGAGATAAGCCGTCGAGACACGTGATGATTGACTCGTAGGTAACTATGTTACCGAACGCTTCCCGATCTTTCTCATTGACATAGTCGGCGGGGGCTATCAGTCCGACGGCGAACGTGTCGCAAACGTCCTTTTCGACGTACCGGGCCCCTCGCTCTTGGTAGCGTTCCGCCTGCCTATCCTGCAGCGATGCGTCGATCTTATTCTCGACAAGGAGAAGCACTCTGTCACCTGCGACAGTTTCGACCCCGATCTCAATATCCGACTCACCATTTCCTGTATCGACAGACTTGCTCACCGACAACAGTTCCTGGATGTCCGTGTCCTCAAAGAGTTGCTGGCAGAACCAGCGACAGAATTCTGGCGATGTCTCGATCAATTGTATAAATAGCAAATCGACATCTCGTTCCTGGATTGAAGTTGTATAGGAACGATTTTCCAGCGTCATACACCAGGGTACAAATTCTTGTGAGATGAAGGTTCGGTGTATCTACTGGTTATCAGCACGCATCCGCAGTCGGTCTTCAAGAATAACAATTGGATTTTCGGCAGATAAACCCTCTATCATCCAAATCACTCACACGTCGAATCCCATATCGTCATCGCCGAAGAGTAAGTCAAGCCCGACAGTCTGCCTCGTAATCGTCTCTCTGGTATCGGTATCGACGACCTCGAATTGAACGGTATCTTCGCCCGAGATCGCACCCTGTTTGAGCCGGACACGAGTACTATTCGTACCTGGCGAAATTTCCATCGAGGCAGGATCGGCGACCGGCTCCCCGTCGATAGTCGCACGGATTTCCAGGGTCGGTGCGCGGTCGAACGAGACCTGTTCGCTCTTCGCCTCAACCTCGACGGAGATGATGAAGTTCGTAATCGGATCGGGGATCGAGACATCGTAGGTGATCGATGCGCTCTCTTCGATTTCCCCTGTGGTCACAGTGAGACACGGGACGAGTAGTTCCTGAAGCGAAATTCCACCGTGGAAGTACTGCATATTTCCATGGGCTCTGAAGCATGCAACACTCCGTGGGAATAGCAACTTGATGTCAGAGCCCTCGATGCCGAGTTCGGAGAGTTCCTCGTGGTCAATCTCGATGAACTCGCCTGTGTCGACGATCGGAGCCTCGTAGTCGGCTGCTGCGAAGCGTCGTTTGACGATTGGTGCGAGGTCGGGCGGATCGACCTTGAGATCATCGCTAAGCCGATCTGTGTACAGGAACCCGTGATCGCTAGTAATCACGAAGCGGGTGTAACCAGCCTGCTTCAGACGTTGTACCGCCCGTTCGACATCGTCGACGTGAGACGCGACCTGGCTGAATGCGGCATCGTCGTCGAGACTCTCACCGAGTTTGTCTATTGTGCCGGAGTAGACGACACGCGGCACTGGATCGGACTCGGTTAACTCTTCCAGTGAGATGCCGCCCACCTCGTCCATATCGACGACCTCGAAGCCCGCAGCACTGAGTCGTTCGACGCGGTCGGCTTTTCGAGCCATCACCTCACCACCGCTGGTAACGACGAGTTCGTCGTCGTCGAGCGAGAGTCCGAGTTCGCCCGGAAGGTGTGCGGCCATACCGACCTCAGTGATTGACGGCAGTGCAGCACTAACCGCACTCAGATTCTGTTCGAAGTCGGTTCGTCGCCCCAAGTTTTCGCGGATAGCCTCGGCAAGCTCGTAACGGAGTCCGTCGCAGATGATGATCGCGGTTCCGTCCTCTAGGTCGGTGAATTCCTCGTAGAATGAGGTTTGTGGCGTTCCGAGCGTTGGGTTGTCACGCAAATCTTCTGCAAGTGGTCGGTTTACACCCTTAAGGAAGGCCATATAGTGTTTGGTGACCCGCTCTTTCACCGTGGTCTCCTTCGGATATAGGTATGTGGCGGTTCGGGTCGCGCTGATATAGCGTCGATAGGCCGTATCAACCTGCCACCAGCCGTCGTCGCTCGTGTATTTTTCCGCGAGCTCTGTTGACGAGAGCGCCTTTGCTTCGTCGACATCGACGGTGCCGATCTGGCGGAGCGTTTCGACCGCCTGCGCTGGGACCGACCAATCGACGAGATCCTCGTTGTTCCAGAAACTATCCTGGCGTTTCGTGACAGTCCGGTGGAGTTCCGCCGCGATCTCCGGAAGATCGGCATACGTCCCTTCGGCAAGTCGGTTCATCACGAGCCGAATGAGCCCCGTGTCGATACCCTTGAACGCGGTGGCGTCCCATCGCGTTTGATCGGATTCGACCACGGCTTCTGTGAGGTCGTAATCGGCTTCGATCTCCCGTGAATAGCGAGTAAAGTCGGCGGGAGCGTACTGCTGCCAATCGTCGCAGAACTTCGCCGCTGCTTGGGCATCATCTGCGGCAAGGTTATCGTATTGTGCCGTCGGAGCACGACTCGTTACCTCACCGAAGAGAAGTTGGGACGCCAGTTCCTTCGGGTCCAGTCCGGCATCGATGCCGTACTCCTCGCGGAGCTGTGCATCCCAGGCATCAGCCATCGCGTTATCTTCGATGTCTTCGCGGTAGTCCTCAGGGTCAGCAAGATAGTCACGGACCCATTCATCGATTGCTGGACCTACAGTCTCGAAGAGCACACAAAAGAACGCCAGCCGCTGGTACTCACGGTTCTGTCCCCAGTCTTCGTATGCATCCGGAATCTCTTCGTCGTGTTCAACGAGGAACTGTGTTACCGGTGTGTCGTCAATATCTTGGCCGACACGGTACTGGCGGCCGAGCGCATGGACATCTCGGAACCACTCGGCGTCGTTACGGGACTCGGGGATATAGAACAGCCAGTTCTGCTCGTAGTTCGGATCCTCGTCATGGAGCCAGCGCTTCAGCTCGAAGTAACTACCATCGTAGTGCGCGAGTGTGACATCGTCCAGTTCAGCTTCGACCTCGTCGAGAACACCTTTGTACTTCTCTTGGGCGTCGTACCACACCCAAATAGGGTGCCGATCGAACTTTTGACGAAGTTCCGTTATGATGCTGTCCGCGAGATCTCCCATATCAAATCACCTCGAATAGCTCGATTTTAGTTTTGGTAGGCCAGTTTCGAGGACCTCATACTGATCCCACTCCTTGATATTTTCCCAGATACCCTTCTCTGGGTCAACGGTGACACCGTCATCAATCATTTTGTCGATGGTACCACGAAACTCCCTAATGTCTTCAAGATCGTTTTGAACTTCCTCTTTCCTATTCAGAAGCTCCTTATCTGGGTTGTCGCCGCGGGTTTGAGCGTTTAGTGTTTCGAGTTCGTTTTCAAGCTTATTGATGAGTTGGTCAAGATACTGGCCCCGAAGGCGAGGAAGCGTGTTTGAATCTATTTGGTGATAATAAATGATACAGCTGAACACTCCTTGTGGGCTTTCAAGTTGCCAATAGACTGGAATTCGCTGCCCTCGTCGTCGATACGATTTACAATGACAATATCGGAAGAATCGTTCTTTTAACCATTCTTCAAGTTCAGTGCCTAACGCGCTTTCAATTACTCCAACAACATCTTCTGAGCTAATTGACGAGAGTTCATCCCTTAGCAAACCTAGATCATCAAAACCCCGGTCTGGCTTTAATACTAGTAACCCATCTGATACTTCTCCTTCTTCTTGGTACTTTCCGAACAGGTGTCCGATCGCGGTGGTGATGAGCAGTTCGGCCGCGGATTGACTTTGTGAGGTATGATAGATTCCCTCTTCCTTCTGTATTTCAAGAATACTAAGGGGGGAAACCCCGTGTGCTTTTGCCACATCTACCGGCTCAGATTCTACTTCGTTCGTTATCTGATCGGCAAGATTTCTATATTCCACTTCATCTTCTTTGATTGGAATGTGATTAAGGAGATGGCTATCCATTTTTTCCTTGCCGGTTTTGATGTATGTGAGAGATGAAAGGTCACTTGTTAGTGAGTTTAGAATCCGATTTCCTGTCTCATCAGTTAAGTTATATTCTTCGAATACAAGGCTGCTAATTACATCTCCCCCCACAAGGGCTTCAATCCGGTTTCGTTCAACAACATATTCTATTTGGTCCCAGTTCTCGTACACTATGTCTGGATCAAAGCTGTATGCGGTATCTTCATATTGGAATTGTCGTTCACGCCTTTCGATACAAAATCGAACAAGTTCCTCAATTTCTGACTGGTTTTCCCTAGATGAAGGGATCGGCATTGACTTGGCATCGCCTGGATTGAAATTCAACCCCGGATTTAGCCCCATCATGATAAATCGATTCACAGCGGAATTAAGAAGACCTAAAAGATATTCCTCAGATAGGGACTCAGTTGATTCTACATAATACGCTTTATTGCTGAATACGTGATCTTCTTTCAGGTATTTTGCCGTGAAATTGTCACTGAAATCTCTAAAGACTACGCCGGATTTGAAGTATCGATCTGTTTTAGAAAGTCCTTGATAATTTTTTCCGTGAGCATCTGCATATTCGATTATATTCTTCCCACCCTTTTCCCATCGGATCGCCGTATCTGTGTAATCGAAATAGTCAAAATCACGCCCATTACTTATATATAGTTCATAATCTTCGCCAATTTTCGAGTTGGGTATTTCCCAAATTTTCCGAAGGTGATGGTCATTATCTCCAGTTTTCACACCACCATAAACATCGGTGCAATCACCGATTGTTTGGTTACTAAATAGATTCAAAATATTTTGTCCAAACCAATAAACGAATGGTTGCCTATCGATTTTTCGGAAACTACTTTGATCTACGACATATACATCCTCATGCTTATTTTTATTACGAAGGACCTCTATAATCTCCTGAAGTCCTCGTATCTTTGCCTCATAGGAATTGTACTCTGTCTGTTCGTGGGTCATACGATAGAATTTGGACGAGCCAAACTCTCCAGGATCACGGGCGCGTAGTAGGAATGGTATTGTGAAAGGCCGGTCCTTTATTGAGAAGCTATGGCCAGAAAGATGCACACCCTCAATGAATTCTAAATTTGAAATTATATGATCCCGAAGTTTTCGGTAGGAATACTGGGTCATGAAATCTTCTGGTGTTACTAAAGTGGCATATCCAGCAGGTTTTGTCATATTCGCAGATCGCTCAATAAAGCTTGTGTAAAGATCTCGATACCCAATGTAATTATCTTTTAAGAAACTTTTCAGATCATCGCCAATTTTCGCACTGCTCAGGTATGGCGGATTAGATATAACAACATCATATTCATGAATGAGCAGATCCATTAACTCAACTGATTTCTCAACCTCTCCCGCGAACAGCTCTTCGATTGGATCGTTCCGGTCCAGTGCCTCAGAGGCTAGATTTCTGACTTCGTCAAGTAGTCGATTTTTTACTTGATTCCACGATTCTTGCTCTCCTCTTTCGGAAATGAATGCACTTTGCGTTGAAAATGAACCGTCATCGGTGAATTTGACTTGCCCAGTTGCTTCAATGGCCTCTCTGTGCTCTTCCAGGATTTCATCTATACGTTCCTCAACCCGAACAAGGCTTCCAAATTCACGAATACTAGAGAAACTACGCCAAATTTGCTCAAGAATTTCCACCTCTTGCTCAGAGCGTGCCCGTTCTAAGATCTCCTGTTTTCTATCTCCGTTAATAAGCACGGCATCAGCTGATACAATATTCAATTGAGGGATGGATACATTTGGAGAACTCTTTTTCGCCTTCAAGTACAGCGATAGTGCCGCAATCTGTGCTGCACCTGAATCGATGTCGATCCCATAGAGGTTATTGCGAAGGATCTCACGAGGGATATATTCTTCAGGAATTTCTCCCTCTTCTAGGTACATCTGGTAAAGCACGTCAAATGCATAGAACAGCATATGACCGCTGCCACAAGCGGGATCAAGCACGGTAATGTCTTCAACTGCCTTAGTTTCCCGATCAATTAGGGAGTCTTCTAACGGAGCAAGGTAGAAGCAATCCTCTTTATCACCAATATTTGTTCGTTCACCCCGCATTTCCAGCCAGATTCGACCCAGTGAGTTGTCGACCATCCACTCAACAATATACCTCGGAGTGAACAGCTGAGTCTTCGTAGCAATATCTGTCCCCGCGATCTTGTAGTTCTCTTCATCGACACGGTCGTCAATTTCTTCCCGTTCTTCCTCACCGAAGTACTGGTACACCCAACCAAGTGCTTCGTCACTCTTCCAAGCCTCATCATCAATAGAATCCAGTTCGTTGAGGACTTCCGCACGAACCTGCGCGTCGAGATTAATGGCGGTGTGTTCGGACTCTTCGAAAATCATCCGAATTTCTGCGCCAATCTCTTGATACGCAAGATCCAGCGCGGCACCGTAGCCGTCATCAGGTGCGTTAGTTAGCTCGCCAGCGACTTCGGCAACGGTGTGATGCACGTACGACCGGTTCCCGTACTCCGGGCGTTCAGAAATGGTCTCCTCAACGAGACCACGAACTTCAATGGTCTTCAGCGCGACGAACCGGTTGAGGTAGGTTTTCGTCGCTTCGCGGACGTAATTGGCAATAGAGCGCTCCAAATCACCTTCCGTGGATTCGAGTTCTCGTTCGATAGCAGCATCGAGGGTACGTCGAGTGTGGATTTCCTCAACGGAGAGGTGGGACAGATTCTCCAGTGGGAGTGTCTTGTCTTCGTAGATGCCGTACTTTTCGAGTTGGCGGCGAAGTTCATCTTCAAGCGTATGGCGTGTACTGAGGATCGTGCTTCGGATGGTCGAGCGTTGATCCGACGAGAGACCGGGTTGACCGTGGGTTGTGGACATGGATATTAGAGGATGGCACGCCGCTGTGAAACGGGTGGGGTGACAGCGTGCCGTGTCGTGGTTCCCACCCGCGGTAACATACCACCGACAAGCAGTCGGCGTCTCTTATAATTGTGGGAGTGTCGATTTCAGAGATTCCAACTGGGATCCGAGCCCTGTCTAAAACCCTCAAATATCGGCATATGCGCTATCGGAAGCGGATTTCTACATCGCCGTCCTGATCGAGGAGTTCCTCGACTTCTGCACGGAGTTTGGAGATTGGTTGGTCGATGTCGTTCGGATCGGTGACGACGACGGAACCGAAGATGGAGTCGATGTCGACACTCTCTCGAACCGTGCCGTCTTCTTCATCGTCTTCCAAGTCGTCGATCTCTGTCTTCGCAGCGTCCTCGTACGCATCGACGGTTTGGATATGCTCAATGAGTCGTGGGAGTGACGGCGTCGGATTGATATGCTCTTCATCGGCAATATCCAGATCTACGGTTCCCTCGCCCTGGCGTTCCGTCAGATCGGACAGAGCGGCGTCGAGATCGGTTTCTCCGATGTCCGGCCCAGCGTATGTTCTGACGGTTTCGATGGACTCTGTGTACGTCTCGTGGCGTTTCTCGTACAGGGATTCGTACGTGGTAGTGAAGGATTCTGCGGCAGTTCGGTAGTCAGTCTTGACATTGTTCCACTGACTGATGACCCCTTCCGTGTCTAACGTATCAGCAACGCGTCGAGCAGCCTCACGCGCTTCGTCGCTGATGTCGACGAGCCCAGCGTGGTCATCGGCTTCGTCGACGAGGGACTCCCATTCGGTCCTGATGAACCGCTGGATAGTCTCATAGTTCTCCAACCGGTTCTGGCCGCCGGTCTCACCGCAGAATTCGGCTACATCTTTCCCGGTTTTCGTGAGCCCTTCGAGTTCGTCTTCGAAATCAACGAACTGTTTGATGCGCTTGGCCGACGTGGGCTGTTGTAGCAGATTGTTTAATCGCGTCTGGAACTGCTCAACATCGTTCGCCAGCGGGAAGTCAACCCGCTGGAGTTGCGAGAGGAGTGTGCTCGTAGTTGAAACCCACTCGTTGGCTGCCTCTCTAATTCCTTCGTCGACGGCCTGGTCAGTCGATTTGACTTTCCGGTCGAAGAGCCGGTCAAGGAGCTGCTTCGCATCCGTGCGCGTTTCGACATCGACGGTCTCCCGCTCGTCGAACGAGGTGGCTTTGAAGTTCGTTACTTGCGTGAACAGCTCCTGTGCGCCGTCTTCGGAATACGTCTCGTACGTTCGCTCTTTGTGTGTCGGGATGACGGATCCGTTTCTGAAGAGCACGGCAGCGGCTAGGCGAACGACTTCTCGACTCCACCCGTACGGTGGTTCTGCGAAGTGGTCGATCAGATCGCTTCCAGAGCGGGACTCTCCGGCTGTCTCGCGTCGCTGGATTTCGTCTTCGACTTCGGAAGCGATGCGGGCCTCTGCGATGAGATCGCCGTCTTGGACGACACCCAAGTCCGAGAACACAGATGGGTTCGACGAGCCTTGGAGATCCCCGAATATCTGCTCGATGTGGCGATCTTTGACGGTGGCTGAGCCGTGTTTGAAACTGGAGAAGACTTTGGGAATGGCGTTGTTCGTCTTCCGCGACACGAGCGAACTGAGTGACGTGCTTGTCGTGTCGAATTCCTCGGTGTCTCCGTTGTAGATGAGTGTTCCGCGCTGGAAGCTCCGTTTGAACTCGCGTTCGACTTCGTTCCGGAGACGCTGGAGATCTTCCTGTTTCTGCCCGAGGGCTTCCTGCTCTTCTTGGCTGAGCTCGTTCCCACGCTTCGATTTGACGACGGTGTTGATCTGGTAGATCGATTTCAGCTTCTCGTAGATGCTGTGTTGCTTCTCATCGTCGGCAATCCAGTACAGCGTATCGTCTTCACTGAAGCTCTGTGTTTTCAATCCATCTGGGTCGAGGTCTTCGTACCGTTGGTGGATCGGTGAGTAGGTTTTGAGATCGACGTGTCCGTTCGACGTGATGGTTTCTTCGTCGATGCTCAGATTCAACTGGAACGTTTTCCCTTCGTAGTTGACGCGTGAGGTTTCGTCGAGGATGTCGTTCAGGAACCGTTTCGAGGAGCGACGGATGTCCCCGGGACCGACCTCAATACTCTTGATTTCGTTTTCGAGTTCGCGCTCGGTCTCTCGAAGGAACCGGTATCCCTCTTCGCTTCGCCCAACGAGCCCGGCTTCGACGAGTGCATCGAGCGTGTCGTGTACGTCGTTTTCTAACTGCTTCGTGGGACCGAGCTCCGTCTGGAGTGAAGTTGCAATGTTATCGGCGGTGTTCGGGATCCAGGGGAGTTGTTGGAGTAAGTAGAGTGACTTGAGAACGCGGCGGGCGATTTCTGGATCGGCGTTCTTGGGTGTCGCTTCCCGGATGGATTTGACATCGTTGCTCGGGATGTCGTTGCTGATCTCGTCGAAGATCATATCGAGCGTGACGAGTGCCCCGAGCTCGTCGTCGTAGAGGTGAGCCTCGTCTTTCAGCACGCTCTGTGTGACATCGATGAGTGTTCGCTCGCTGCCCGCGAGTTGGTCATCCGAGCCTTTGCCCAGCGCTTTGAACATTTCCGGGAGAATGTCGAGCTGGTACGGAAGGAACGGGTAGCAGTCGATGAAGTTCTCTCTCGTGATTGGCTTCAGACTCTGACCGGAATCCAGCTTGTACCTAGCAGAAAGGATGCCTTCGTGCTGGTCGTACAGATTGCCGATGGCTTCCCTGGCGTCGCCTTTCTTGCTGAGAACACGGTCGCGGACGACCTTGTCGAGGTTTTCGGACGTGAGGTCGAATCGGTGTGGGAACCGATCGATGACTTTCGACTCCTCGGCTTCTTTTTCGAGCACGCCGGGGATGAGCTGCTGGAGCTGTTCCTGGGACGTTACTCCGAGGTACACTTTCCCTTTGCCTTTCTGGCCGAACTCCTCGACGATACTCTGGAGTTCTAAGAGGAGTTGCCCGTCATCTCCGATGAACTGGGAGATTTCGTCGATGAAGACGAAGTATCGGGAGTTGTTCCCTGTTTCCCGTTCCTGCTGTTCGACGTATTCGACGATGTCTTCTGCGAGGGTCGAAGCGTTGATCAGAACGTTGTTCTGAACGTCATCGATCGCACGGGCTGCGTCGTCTTCGTCGTCAAACTCGTCTGTCGATTCAACTAAGGCGGTCTCCATGTCCGACCGCACGAACATCGCATCCTTCCGAGCCTCTGTCCAGTCTTTCCCAGTGTTTGACTCGATGGTAGCGACGAAGTCGTCGTACACGCCTCGTGATTCGAGTTCCTGTTCCATCTGGGCGACCCAGGGCATAGAAGCGTACCCACGGGACGTGTTGAATTCACGGTGAATGATCTCGGTGATGGATTCACTTCCAGATGCATCGGCTTTCGCGCCGATCTGGAACATCAGCACCTCGGAATCGAATTTGTTCGTGACCGACGAGACGGCCCCGTCGAGCATCTCGTTAGCCTCGATTCGATCCCGGAACATCTCTGCCGCATACGTATCCCCGAACTCCCGGTTTTCCAGGACGTGCCCGAGGATTTTCATGAAGTGGCTTTTCCCGGATCCGAAGAACCCGGAAACCCACATTCCAACGTCCTCTGTCTGGGCGTGTTCCGTATCGATGACGGCTTCTAGGGCGTCCGAGAAGTGCCGTTCGAGTTGCGGTGTGAGAATGTATTCTTCGAGTTCTTTCTTGACGACGCTCGGGTCATCGTTATCGACTTTGACGACCCGGTCGATCTTCCGATTGATCGGCCGGTAGAAGATCTCGTTGATTTGGTAGGTAGAAGTAGTGTCACTCATGTCCGATCACCTTTGCGCGGTAATATGTTCCTTCAGATTCATCGAGGAATCTTAAACTCTTGTCATCAACGGTCGCCGGATAGCAAAATACGATTGGGGTGTCATCCGGCGTGTTCGTCTCCAACTGCCCCATAAGCGTAGATGCACTAGCGAACGGATACAGGATACCCATTCGATACACAACAACGGTGTCTGCGTCTTCGGCTTGCGTGGCAATAGCCGATGCCAGTTGCCCCATCTCACCGTCGTCGAGTAGTGAGGACTTCAAACCGCTGAGCAACTGTTCACGATCGCGCCGTTCGAGGTCAATTACGTTGTCCAGGATCCCTCGCTCCTCAAGTACACTGAAGACGAGGTCGCGCATATCGATCGCGGCAACCGCTTGGTCGTGGTACTCCAGTTTCTCGATGAGGCTCCGAATTTCCTCATCGACTTCGATTTCGTCGGCGGGATCGTACGTGAACACGATGAATGGAACACCCGCTCGCTTTCCGACTTCCTCTCTATCCTCACGAACGAGTCGTTCGACTTCTTCGAGTCGTGTTTGAAAGTCAGAAAGCATCGATCAACTTGTCTACCGTCTCGTGTTTCATTCTCAATCGTTCTGTCGATCCGCGTTTCTCATAGTTAATGTACTGTGGCGAAATATCGCGGATTCGGCGCTGGACTTCGGACTCATCCATCAAGAATAGTTTCCAGTCATCGTGTTCGATCACGTCCGATGCGGACGTAGCCTCTTCGTCGAAGAGACGATACACGACGTACGCGATCGTTTCGTCAGGAATGTAGGTGACTGCAAATTCTTTCTTTTGCCGTCCTTCTAACAAGCCAAAGTTCCGGAGTGCAGTAAGATACGACGATGCGGCTTGAGTAATCGTCTCGTCGGATCGATCACAAAGGTCAGAATAGTCGTCTTTGATTGATTGAATGAACGTAACGATGTCTTCACCGTTGACAGAGAGAGTTCCCCGCTCGAACTCGGGATAGAGGAACTCGATGGTGATGAGACGGATGAATGGGTCTTGTGCGAATTCATAATAGAGACACCAATCGGCTACATCACTTCGAACGTCATCTGAGAGAATCCGCATTAACGAGGTCTCAGAGTACTCGTCTTTGCTTGGGATGTGTCTCCGGGTGACCTCGCGGAGAATGTTCATCCGGTACTCGTCGGTATTTTTATTCAGAATATTGTCATCGACCACCATTCGCTCCAGTTCATCGTACGATTCGCAGCCAGAATATGCCTGTAGAATGCGCTTTGTTTCGTCAATATAGCTGCTGTGATGGGCGATTTTCGGGTCGATACTTGTGGCTTGATCGTCGTCTCCGTCTTCAGATTCCAGGTGATCGTTGCTCATGTGTACTCTTCACGCGTTTTCCGGTTTAAGCTCCGAGTTGAGTGGGTAGTACGGAACACGTAGACGATCCGTATTCTGCCCGTACCCTCGCAGAAGAGTTACCAGCAAACGCCATTTTTCCGGATCGATTTCTGACTGCCCATGCCCCTCTTCGCTGAGTTGATACGAATCAGCCGCTGGTTCTGGAAGTGAAATAGAAGACGCGGTGATATTCGAGGCAGTTTGTTCAATAATTGGGTCCGTCCAATTGCTCTCCAGAGACTGGACGGAGAGCTCTTCAAGAGCAATCAACGAAGGTTCATCAGGAGCGTTGAGATCTTCGATGGCAGCTCCGAGTTGTGCTTCGAGTTTTGGACCGAAGGAAAACAGCGAGATGGAATCGGCAGGGAGAACGTCCGATTCCCCTTTTCGACCGACCTTCATTGCGAGGTTGATTTGCGACTGTAACCGGGTTTTAGGTGTCACTTCTTCCAGTCTTGCTCGGCCAGTCTCTGTGAGAACGCGTGAGTCCCACCATCCCTGGTTATTCGATTCACCAACGCGTTCTATCAATAATCGAGATGCGATGAGATCCAGAAAGAAGTCATCTTCCAGTCCCGTCTCGCGGAGATTTTGCCGTGTTGAGGTGAATACCTCGACGAGATCATCTGAAGCCATATGTACATCCTCAAGAGGGGATGGCTTAGAACCAGCGCCTCGACTCTTAGAGCACGTCTGTCGTATCAGGAACGGTACGGAACAAATATCCCCATACGACGGGGAGTTAGCGAGTACGATGGCTCCTGGGAACGAGTTGATGGAGTTGTATGACGGCCTTTCTGTTCTCTATAACTCGTTGCCTGAGGAGACGGATGTGGAGTGGAAGCGGGCAGTAAAATCGGTGTTGTACGGTGGTGAACTGCTGGCTGAAGGGGCGTTGAGTTACGGTAAGCAACAGAATAAGCGGAATAATGTGACGCGGAAAGACTACGTACGTCAGTATGGGGACGGGTCACGGGTTACGGAGTTTTCAGCGATTACAGTGGCGGAGCCGCGACCACGGGATCGACAGTATGTCCCGTCCGGTGTGGTGATCCCGGTCGCGCCGGAGTCTGGAGAGGTACTCCCGGTACAGGTCTCGACGAACGAAGTCGATCGGGCCATCTCGTTATTGGCGGAGTTCCCACCGGAGCCCACGGCGGACCGGCCAGGTGATGGTGTCGACGTGCTGCTTGCTCCGGTTCGTGTTCGTCGTGCTCGGGAGAATACAGGACAGGAGTCAGGGGGAGATGAGGTAACGGTGCTGTTTGTGAGTGATACGCACTTGGGGTATGAGAATCGGGCGGTGACGGGGAGCGGCAAGACGGTGTCGTGGATCAGTGAGGTGTCGAGTACCGACGCGTTCACACGCATCGTATCGATTGCGATTGAGCAGGATGTTGATGCGGTTATTCATACGGGCGATGTCGTGGATCACGAGGTTGATCAGGAAACGCTCGACAACGCTGCGTCGAGGCTGGAACTATTAGCAAAAGTTGGTATTCCGGTCTACTGTATCATCGGCTCTCACGACCGAACTTCGTACGCACCGCAACACGAGAATTCGGTGAATGGGATCTCGTGGCTACAACAACAGGTTAGAAAGGGTACCCTCGTGGAACTCTCGACGAGTCCGACGCCGGTTGCCGGTGGGCCGCTTGACGCGTATGGGATTCCGGCGGGAGATACGGGGATTGACGACGTTGCGAAGTTCAGGCCTCTGGGATGGGAAGCATCCGGTATGGAGTTCGGGTCGTCGTCACTTGGGCCGAACGTACTCTGTCTACATGACGGCGTCACGCCGTACCGGAGTCGGTCAACTGCCGATGTTGATGTCGATCAGTTGCTCACACAGTCCAACGTGTCGTTTGATTGTGTGCTGGTCGGTGATGAGCATCATCCGAAGAACAACGACTTCGATACTGGGTATACGTTCGAAGCAGCGGACGGAACACCGGTGCTCTATACGGGTCCGGCGTTACGGATTACTGAACCATACCGTGACCGAGGAGCGTTTGTGACAGAGCTTTCTATATCGACGAATGGAGTCACGGCAACGCGGCATACAGTCTGACCAGACCGTGAGAACGTCTATTGTCAAGGCTATTGGTGAGTTCGAACCCACAAGCTACCCATTTTTGAGAGTACCACTCTGTGACTGTTTCCTGCTTCGTCACGTTGTACATATCCTTTCTCGGTGAGTCCCTCAACGTTGTACTGTACGCGGCTTCGGAACGTATCATTGAACTCAGTACCGTCGCTCTCTGCGAGGCCGCGTCCAACGCTAGAAATTGAGTCAACGGGTCCGTCACGGGACAGGTATGTGAGAATCCTCTTTTCGGTTTCGTTGAGATTAGCCATTGGTGGCGGTGGGAACTCGACATGCTGGTCGCCATTCAATTGCTTCGTCCCACGAGTGACACCGCGGTTCATCACATCACTCACTAAGTCGTCAAGCTGATCCCTTCGTTCACGGAGTTCGGGATCACTGGTCTCCTCTAACCGATCCTCAAGGAATGCAATCTCTGTCTCCAGTTCCTCAATCATATCGATCACCATGTACTTCTCTGGGGAGACGTAGTAGGTGTGAATTCGGTTCCGTTGGGCTGGCTCTTCGATGATGTGTGCCGCTCCAGCAGTGGCAAAAGCGAAGGCAACCGTTCTGGGCATCGATGAGATATTGAGATAGACGGTATGTCCGTCGTCGATTTCGTTGGCGATCGTTTCATAGGCAAAGACGTACAGGCTCTCATAGTCATGAATATCGTCTACCGTTACGTGAGTTACATCGAGCCCAAGAATTCTATCAAAAGCATCGTTGAGTTCTTCAACCATCGAATTGGCAAGTTCCGCTCGTCGGTTGTTCTCTGGGTTGCTTGTTGAGTTGATTAGCAACACACGATCGGTTTGTCCTTGGAATGCTCCTCGTGAAATCGGTTGGATGAGGCGTTCGAAATCGAATCCAACAGGGATGACATGGACGCTCTCGTTCATTTTCTACCAATTGCGTATAATTATGGAAAAGTTTTGCTCAGAAACGATTTCTTTGTGAATTCAATCCGCTGATTAGGGGTCTAATTAGTTCAAATAGCCACGTAGAACGCCTGTGTGATTGAATTCTCACGTGATATTTATCCGTGTCAATCGTCAACACTGGATAACCAGGTGAGTCATCGATAGGAAATACCGAGGAAGGGAATGCCCGTCCGTGGGGGCGGACGGGCACGAGCCCCGGTCAGGATGCGAGCGGCAGTAAGGCTGCATACACCTGTTCTACTGCCGATGTGTTAAAATTTCGGCTGGCAAAGGAAGCTGCCGTCAGTTCGATAGAGGAACTCAATCAATACGAAATGCGACGCGAACAACGAGCGACCATTGAAGATACAGGATTCGCGGCAGGAGTCCCACTTCCGGATAATCCGGGGGTGGTGATTCCACGGTTAGAGCGAACTATCGCTCATAAGGAGTTCGCCCGTGGAAATCACCATATTTCGGTGGTGATGATTAGTGTTGAGGCAGCAAGACGGTTCGTTGAGCGTGGTGAAACGGCAGCATCAGTGTTCCCCGATGCGCTCGTCGCCGTGACCACAACAATCCACGACGAACAGTTGGAGTGGTGGTATCCGGATCGGGAAGTCAATCTTGTTCGGGACTTCCAGCCCCATATTTATCTCCCATGTGATCGGCCGGTTTACGCGACGGATCGACCGGCGGAGCGTCGTGATACGATCCAGCGGTATCTGAACGACTTGACTGATGTGGTCGGCCGTCTTTCGAGCGATCCAGTAGCGATCGTTCCTCTGGTGAAAGGCGTTACAGAATCGGAACGACAGCGGTGTTACCAGACGTTTCGGGAGCTTGGGATTGATCGCTGGGCATACTATTGTGCCCAGTACTTCTTGTACGGGAATCGGGGAGAAGATCTGGTTCGGGATGTCCATTCGGTTGTCAAAGAAGGGTCTCCGCGTGGACTCGTACTCGTGGGGCTTCAGTCTGGATCCTACCTTAGTCGGATGCCTTCTGAAGTGTTTGCTGCAGCGGGAAAGCGGTGGATCGACCAATCAAATCTTCGGAACGACGTACTCGATATGCCACAGATACAACGACACTACGGCACGTGGAAACGGCACATAGAGAATATCCTTGACGGTGGGCAAACCCATCTCAATGATTACGTCTCACCGGGGGTGATTGCCTATGGGGACTAGGATTTCATCACCTGGTCGCTACGGAAGCAGCGAGAGTGGTGGCCCGAGTGGGAGCACTGGTGGAGAGGATGAAGGTGAGCAAACGCAACTTCCCTCTGGGCGAAGTCAAGCCGAACAAGCCGCCGAGGAAGTATGCGAAGAAGAGGCAGATGACACTGCTGTGTCCGAACAAGAAGGTGAGCAGGTTGCTGAACGCCGTGAGCAGATTCGGGAAACCCTTGACGAGTCGTTAGACATCGAAGAACAGCACATCTTCGGGTCATTAACACGAGGGACACTTGTCGGACCGATCGACGAGAACTCAGACACGGACGTGATGTACGTGCTGGATCGTGACGAACACGGTACGTGGCTCACTGACGAGAACGGACCTCGGAACTGTCTACAAAACATCAAGCATCATCTCGAAAATGACCCGCGGTACGACGCAGCCGACATCTCTATCGATCGGAATGTCGTCGCGGTTCAATTCGACGAATTCACCGTAGAAGTGGCTCCTGCCTTCCGGCAGGGCAATGACTACCTCATCCCGGATACGTACAGCGGGGGCCGTTCCTGGGTTCGAACCAATCCTCGACAGTATAAGCAGCAGTTCGAAGCCGTCGATTCCAACCGGAACGGAAACGTATCGAAGCTAGCCCGGCTGGCCAAGGCGTACAACGAGCGAACCGGTAAGCAGGTATCTTCGTATCATATGGAAGTGATGGCGTATGACTACGCTCGGACACGCCCCCAGACGAACGAATCACTTGATGAGTTGGTGGATGGATTTTTTGAGCAGTTACCACGGCGTCTTTCCAGCGGCACACACGACCCAGCGACCGGACAGCAAATTGATGATGGGATGTCACGAGAGAAGCGCGAAGCCGCGATTTCAGATGCAAAGCAGGCTAAAGAGAAGCTACAACGAGCGGAGCGACTCAAGCAGGCAGGAAAGACAGAGAAAGCAAAGCGGCTGTATCGACAGGTCATAGATGGGGAGCTCGATGACTGATAACGGGAGAGGCGGCTTGGCCACGGGCTCCCCCAAACGAGAGCAGGTCAAAGAACTGTCACAGGAATTGGCCGTTAGCCTGTGGTACACGTACAATCAGCATTTCAAGGTCGCAAATGGGTACCGCTACTTTCGGATATTAATCGATGTGCTGACGGCGATCATCGGCGGTATCCTCACCTACGCACTCATCTGGGACGGGGTCTCTACAAACATAATGATAGTGCTTGCAGTCACAATCGCGGTTTTGACGGGTATCCGAAGTGCGGTCAAACCCGGGAGACAGGAGAGTCGTTTTCGTCAATCTGCGAATGAGTACAAGTACCAGTTTGACGGCGTTCGAGATTTTCTGAAGTTAGATATTGAAGATTCAGCCCGATCTGTCGACGACTTGGCGGAACAGTATCGTGAGTACAATAACCGGCGGCGTGAGCTTAACCGAGAAGCGCCAGACGCTGGAAGTCTCTGGCACAAGTACGTCCAGTGGTGGGTTGGAGACGACGGTCCAGATGACATCAGTGTCACAGATGCTGAAATACAGAAAGTCATGGGGAGTGATTAAGAATCGCTTTGGATGCTCTGTGGAATAGCAGCCTCTAAGCAACAATAAAGCGACGCCGATTTTGAGACCACGCAGCCCATCTACCTATGACCCGACTTGCGTTTGGCTTGCCCACCAAACCACTACAATTCAACAGAGCAGTATGATGAGGCAGTCAGATGGGTATGACAGTGAGTAGTGTTCGCGGTTTTCTTATTCGAAGTTGCCTTCTATCGTTTGACGGAGTTGTTCGATCGATACGACTTCTTTTGATTCTAGTCGTGGGATTAACAGACTGACTTCGAGGTTCCAAGTTTCGTTAATTTCATTTGCTAACTGCGTTATCTCGCTGTAGTGTAGGAAACCAGCAATTGGTGGAATTATCAATTGTATAGAGGAAACACTACTATGTCCGCGATATTTCTCGATCGTTTCTTTGATTGACAGGACCGGCATTCCAGAGCCGTATAGTGTTTCAACTTCGAAGACTGCATCACCCAATTGGATGTCTGGAATCAGATTTTTGTCGGTCTGTTGCGCGATCTGCGTGTCGGTTTCTGTTGCGATCGAACTGAAAGTGTACCCCTCGGTTTCGATTAACCACCGGACTGTGAATACTTTGAGTGCGTAATGGAGATGGCTCTCGTTTGCTCGGCCTGTCTCACCAACTTGGTGTGGTTGAACAACCATTACTGGCGATTTCTCCATCGTTTCGGAGTTGATGGGAGTCGTGATCTCTGTGTGGAGTTGGCTCCGAGCCCGCCGTTCAGCGAGTGTGAATATATCATCGAACGTGTCGAATTCATCTCTGGGGTCAAGCACCTCGAACTCGGTCTGTAACCCAGGATAGCCCCACAAAGCGTCCGCTGTGGGGATAGCACGGGCATAATAACTCTCTTCGGTACTGTACTCATCCATCGGTAATCGCGGTTCAAGCTCAACAATCTGCGGGCGGTTTGGCCGGACGCGGGTTTCAAGTTCGGTCCTGAACTGCGATGCGAACTCACTGGGTAGTTGGAATAGTAAGAAACCGAGCCCCTGTGTGTCTAGTTCCTGGATTCGACGGCGGATTTTCGACCACTGAACAGAGTTCCCTGTCACTGAATTCTCGGGTCCCTGGGTATGATCAAAGAACCCGCCATCGGACTGATCAATAAATTCGATGCGGTTCCCGGCTTTCAATCGGCGTTCGATCTCGTCTGAATCTCCCCGTATCCGTCCTCTGGGGATCCCGCCTTCGAGTTGATGATACAATTCACGGCATAGAAGCTGAACAGTCGTCCCGAAGCGGTCATTCTGTGTCTCATGTAGAATAATGATTAGAGGCCGATCACGCAACACGTCACCAGGGAACGCTGCGCCGGTCTGGTCAAGCAGTTCACCGACTAAGTCAATCTCCTCTCCCCTTGGTGGACTCCGGTCAAGCGTCGTAGTCAGTAGCGTATCTTCCGTAGAGGTAGTTGATGCTCTACTTTTACCGGGTGATGTATCTGAACTCGCCGTCGAATCCAGTGAGCGTGTACCAGATTTTGTTTCATCGGCGTCCACATTTACTTCCTGTTGTAGCAGCGTATACTCCGACTCGAACGCTTGGATAATTGGCTCAGCAATTTCCTCGTGAGGTAGGCTTCTGTACACCTCAAATTCGTTCTCAACCAAGCCGATGAGCAGCAAGTCATCGTAACCGCCGCGGTGGCGCGTGAAGAACTTCTGGTAGTACTCGCTAGTAATAACAGCAATCGCCGGTGAATCAATCCATTCTTCGTCGTCTTCAGTAAGCCACGGCGCGATAATTACCTGAATTTCTTCGCTCTCTCTCGTCAACACTTGGCCGTGATACACTCCCCGGCGGGTGTCAAAGTCAAGCTTCAGGTCCACTATATCCGCTTTGCTCAGCCGTTTTTCAATTCCATCGACATCGGTTATACACTGACGCTTGGTCTCTGTAAGCCATTTGTCGATCTCATCTAGAATAAGTGGATCAAGATGAATTTGATCGTCTATCTCTGCGAGGACCCCATCGATCATTTCAAACGACATCCACGCCTCTTCATCGATACTGAGAAGATAGTCACGAAGTCCAGTCCGCGAGGCGTTGCCATCATTTTCAATCAGATATTCAAGTCCTGCGAGCTGCGGAATCGCGCTCTCATACGGACGAAGGGCTTCGATACCTTTTGATTCGGGTTCGACACCCGTCGCTCTCAGGAATCGATCGGTGTCCTGTTGAACGCCTTCATACACTGAATAAACCTGGTGATGGTACGGATTGTCGTGAGAGGTTACGTACGTTGCGGGCGAACAAATCCCCACTGAGACAAGCACATCATAGAGTGAGTGGTCTGCCGATGGGGGTTCACCAAACCAGAATTCATGATACAACTCGAACTTAGATTGAATACCAGACTCTGGTCGGAGAGTTCCTTCATCACCCCACCCGAGTAGGAATGTAGTAACAAGACGTTGCTCTTCGGTGGAGAGACCACGGATATGCTCTTGGATACGCTCGTCGAATTGCTCTCCGAATCGACGATATACCTGGTCTTCGTCTCGGAATGCAGTTAGCTCGACGCCAGCACGGTCGACAAGAATCCTTCTAAGAACTTCCTTGACTTTTGTTCGCTCCGACTCAGAAAGAGAAGGGTAGCGAATCTGAAGCATATCGTCGACATCATCCCAGAGAATATCCTCGGTGTAATTGTTCTTATCTCTAGATGTCTTTGTTGTCCGCTTCGCAGCAATAGTATACAGCGCTTCTTGGAATGGCTGATCGTACTCTGCGATTTTGTCGAAGGCTTCGTCAAGAGAGATTAGGTCGCTTTGTTTGATGAATTTTTCAGCACGGCGGACCGAGGCATCATCAACCTGCTCCCAGTCTAACTGGTTGAACTCAGCCTTCACTGTATCAAGGCCTTCTACTTCACCTATAGCGTTGAATTCACGATTAGCTTCAGGACTCTCCACTGCCCGACCATGACAGTGATAGCGCTCCCGTTCGAGATGGTTATCTTCGAATCCCAGCTCATGAGGCGATGGAACGAGAACAACCTTTTTTGTGAAAATATTTCCGTCCGGATCCGACCGATTACGACCGCCGATAAAAGCTGGATAGTGATGCTGATTAGAACTCCAACTCTTTTCATGCAGAACAACCAATATATCCTCATCCTGTTCTATCGCCTTTTCAAAATCAAAGAAGACCTGTGAACTAACATTTTCAGCGTCGTCAAGCCTGTCTTGAATCGCCGTATGAAGTTCATGTACGGTTTCACCTGCAACATCGAAGGCCTCAATCCGAACTGCGAGCTTGCGGCCTTGCGGAATAACGGCACCGACATCCACAAGCTGCTGTATCATAGCATCGGTTTCGCCCGGAAAATCCCGGTGCCATTCTAAAATAAGATCCCAGTAAGTTTCAAAGGCAGTGTTACAGGCTTCTCGATCAAACGTTAACCAGTTAGTTAACCTCTCTCGATGCTTACTAAGCAGTCTATCGAGGTCTATATCGAACGCATTCCGATCAACGTCGACACCGGCTTCCTTGAGTTCCCAGATAACGTGGTTAGCTTGAGACTCATCGAGATAGTATGAAAGAACCTCGTTAGAATTACTACACCGGATAGTTGCGTCAGTATGGATCTGTAGTAGTTCTGTAACCGTCTCTCCTTCAACAGTAGCGATTCCCTTTAGATATGAGTCGTCTTCAAGACGCGCGCTGATTTCATTGGAGATCTCGTCCGGAAGATTTCCGAGATGTTCGATTTCTGAGCGAATGTTCGATCTTGTTTGTATCGTTTCGTCAGTGAAGACGACGGGGAGAAATCGAAGCGGCTCTTCGATCTCGTCGCTATGCTCCTGAAGATACCACTCGAAATCAGCTTCGTTTGAGTCGGCAAGCCATAAGAGTCGTTGTAGGATTCGGTCATCCGACACGCTATCTGCGATGGATGCCGCGAGTTGCTCACTCACGGTCGTTTGAACATCGTCTGCCCGCTTGGCTTGTTCACGACCGTCTGCGGTCAATTCAAGGGGGTTCATGTCTCGCTGATTCCGGACAAATGAGCCTTTGAGTCCTGCATAGAGTTCGCTTACGTCATCACTATCAGCGATTGTATGTTCATAGAGTCGCTTTGCTTGGAACCCAGAGAGTTCAAATATCGTGTCATTCCGCTCAAGGAACCACAAAAACATCAAAAGATGTAATTCATCATCGGATGGGGCTGGCGGTGTACCACTATCCTCTCCATCGGGATCACTATCACCACCATCACCGTTATTCGGTGGCTCCCGGTCTGTTTCTCGATCGTTCTGTTCGGATTTGTCCCCTTGTTTCTGAGATTCTCCACTATGATTACCGATCCTCGTTGTCTCAGATCCTGATTGGTCCGCAACAGATTCTTCTCTCGCATCATCCTCACGATGCGGCTCTTTCGTTTCCTCAGATTCGTCGACAGGCATTGTGGAATACCAGACAAAGCTAGGACAAGAAAGTACGCTGTGTATTCCAGCCCATTATGTGGAAATAGTTCTGTTGTAACCTCAGCCAGTACCCCGATTCAGAGTCGCTTCTGACTAGTCGTAGTAGCTGACGCGCTCAACAACTTCTGCGAAGGCGACATTCTCGCGCACATCGGTGATCTCAATGGTGACACGCTCGCTCTGTTTGGTGTCGGGAACAATTACGACGAACCCGCGTTCAACACGCGTGATACCGTCGCCTTGGTCGCCAATATCTTCGATTTCGACGGTGCGTTGCTCTCCTTCCTGGACAGGGGGCGTCTGTGGGGCTTGCTCGGGCTGTGGATCGGCTTCAGTATCGTTGGTCTCGTTAGTCGCGGAAGACGGCAGAACAGCCACACGGTACGTCTCGTCTGCCTGTAAGTCGCCAAGGCGGAGCTCTTGCTCCGGTATCTCAACCACATATGACCCATCACGCTCCTCGACCTTTCCCGAGAACAGACACCGAAGTTCCTCTGAAATCTCCATTTGAAGACCTTACACCGGATACGCGACGAAGAACACTTTACTCTGCTGACTGCGGCTACTCCGGCGCTACAACGTTCTCACACGCCGGGCACTCGGTCCACACGCCTTCGGTGCCGTCTGCCTTCTCGTACTCAACAAGAATCCACGCTTCCGAGATGTCCTCACCACATTCCGGGCAGCAACCGAGAAGCGATTCGTCAGCATTCATGGAAAGGGGGGAAGGAGCGTGTGACTATGTTCCTTCCAAGCGAATTTCAACCGGCTTGAACCTAAGCCTTTGGCGGCTTTGCGGGTTGAACGCACTGGATTTCCGTGTGGTTACTAATTACCCGTAGCATTAACTCCCAGCCATCAAAACTTCGAAGCCCTATGAGTGTCCGCGCAGTACTTACTCGACTACTGCCCGGTGACGAGACAGAGATAGTCGTGGAATGCCGTCAGTGCGGTGAGAATCTTGCGTCGGGCACAGATGAGTGTTCCAAATGTGGGTCAGATGAGATAGAGCGCTTCCAGATTTCAGAGTAGACTACCGCGTTCGGACACGTCAGTCAATCTTGCCAATCAGTTTAGTCGCTCAAATCCGCTCACTGAGCGTAAGAACGAAGATATATGAGATTCTTTTGGGCTGACAAATGGACATTGAGAACGGTGAACCAATCGAAAGTGCTGGTGAGCAAGAAGTTGATTTCATCATAGTCCAACTGCTTGAGACCTCTGTGGATTTCAGACAGTGGCTTGTTAGTCAAGCTGTCCCCGATCTCGAACTCAGTGGCTACCTCGGGAGCGTCATGCACGCTACGTATGCCGGTGAAGGGGAGTCAGATGTTGAATTCGGATTTCGATCGGTGTCGGGAGACCAGCACTTGGTCTTGATTGAAGACAAGATCGACGCGAGTAAGCAACCGGATCAAGTTGAGCGGTATTTTAATCGGGGGCAATATCGGGTTGATCGTGGGTCTTGGGATTCATTTACTGTCTGTCTGTTAGCGCCGGAGAGTTACGTGTCGGACGGAGACGAAGCTGAATTCGACTCGATCATCCGTTACGAGGACGTACTCGACTTTCTTGAAGATGCTACTCATGATAGTGCGGCGTTCTTCTCGAAGGGCTCTGTTGAAGCCCTTCAAAACTGACACAAACGCCGTACTGAATACAGGGCGCGGGCCTTGTTTAGACGGTCGAATCCGATCAGTCTGAGAGCTGTGTCACTCGGATTGCCATACTCGTCTCTC
>LFCJ01000488.1_pt1 | contig 24670 bp, 27 predicted proteins | sample 643141 | NCBI WGS metagenome assembly LFCJ01 (sample SAMN03766243, study PRJNA286221) | soda lake metagenome | biome: soda lake; feature: Kulunda steppe; material: water; isolation source: sample B1-Br-g2 brine of Lake Bitter-1 | place: Russia: Kulunda steppe | collected 2010-07
CCTCGAAGGGCAGGTCGTCTCGACGGACATGACGAAGACCGTGGTCGTCGAACGAGAGTACGATGTAGCTGTCCCGAAGTACGACCGCTACATGAAACGACGCTCGCGCATCCCGGCACACGTGCCAGGCGTGCTTGAGGGGCTCTCAGTCGGCGACACGGTCAAGATCGCAGAGACCCGACCACTGTCGAAGACGAAATCGCATGTGGTCGTCGAAGTAACCCAGGAAGCGACTGCAGCGGATGTCGCCGAGATCACGGGTCAGGCCGAGCCTGAACCAGAGCTTTCGGCAGAAGACCTCGCCGCGGCCGCAGACGAGGGTGATCAGTGATGGAAGCGATGAAAGCTGACGTCACGCAGGGCCTCAAGAAGGGCTCTCTGATCACGTGTGCCGACAACACTGGCGCACGTGAGCTGAAGGTCATCAGCGTCGCGGGCTACCACGGCACCAAGAACCGCCAGCCAAAGGCGGGAATCGGTGACAAAGTGACCGTCTCGGTCACCAAGGGTACCCCGGAGATGCGCCGGCAGGTCTTAGAGGCCGTCATCGTTCGCCAGCGGAAGTCGATCCGCCGGCCAGACGGCACCCGCCTCAAGTTCGAGGACAACGCCGCCGTCATCATCGACGAGAACGAGGAGCCCCGCGGAACCGAAATCAAGGGGCCGATCGCCCGCGAAGTCGCAGAGCGCTTCGGTGCAATCGCGTCCACCGCGACGATGATCGTATAATGACTACGCAACCACACAAACAGCGAAACCAGACGGAGCGTGCACCCCTCCACGAGCGAGGGTCACAGCTCCACGCGACGCTGTCCGACGAACTCCGCGAGGAGTACGACACGCGACGAACCCGCGTCAACGCGGGCGACACCGTCGAAGTCATGCGGGGCGACCACGCCGGCGAAGAAGGCGAGGTCCTCCGTGCAATCCTCGAAGACGGACGGATTCACGTCGAAGACGTGACGGTCGAGACGGCCGACGGCGAGGAAGTACCACGCCCGATCGCCCCCTCGAACGTCCGACTCGTCGACCTCAACCTCGAGGACGAGCGTCGCGAAGCACGGCTCGAAGGTGATACCGAATGAGCAACCACCAGAAACGACTGTCAGTACCGAAGTCCTGGCCGGTCGAGCGAAAGACGAACGTCTTTACCGTCAAAGCCGGCGCCGGCCCACACGGTGAAGAGGGTGTCCCACTCGTCGTCTTGCTCCGGGACGTCCTCGGCTACGTCGACTCGAAGAAGGAAGCACGCTACGCCCTGAGCGAGGACGCGATCCTCGTCAACGGCGACCCGATCAACGACGAACAGCGTCCGATCGGGATGTTCGACATCGTTGCGTTCCCCGGTCGAGAGGAGTACTACCGTGTCTTCCCCGACGAAGGCGGTCGACTCGCACTGACCGAGATCGACGCGGATGCCGCAGGCAGCCGCCTCGGAAAGATCGCGGGCAAACAGCAGGTTCCAGGTGGCGACACCCAGCTGACGCTCCACGATGGCACGAACGTCATCGTCGAAGACGAGTACAGCACGAACGATTCGCTCGTCGTCGACAACGAGGACAAATCGATCGTCGCCCACTTCCCCTACGAGGAAGGTGCGCTCGTGACTGCCGTCAGTGGCAATCACGGCGGCAAGATCGGCGAGATCGAGACGATCGAAGTCACGCCGGGCAGCGGCCCGAACACGGTCGCCGTCTCGGCGATCGACGACGACGGTGACGACTTCGAGACGATCGAAGAGTACGTCGTCGTCATCGACGAGAACTTCACCGGCGAGGCGGACTCCGCCTCGGATACGAGCGGTGAAGCCGCGAGTGGAGGTGACGAGGAATGAGCGAAGCTGATTCCACGGAGTTCCACGAGATGCGCGAGCCACGCGTCGAGAAAGTCGTCGTCCACATGGGCGTCGGCCGCGGTGGCCGCGAACTCGGCAAGGCCGAAGACATCATCGAAGAAGTCACTGGCCAGGAAAGCGTCCGGACCCAGGCGAAAAAGACCGAACCCGACTTCGGCATTCGCCAGGGCGATCCGATCGGCACGAAGGTCACCCTTCGTGGCGAGGACGCCGCCGACTTCCTCGCGAAGTCGCTGCCGCTTGCAGAGATTGCCTCGTCGCAGTTCGACGATACCGGGAACTTCAGTTTCGGTGTCGAAGAACACACCGAGTTCCCCAGCCAGGAGTACGACCCGAACGTCGGAATCTACGGGCTGGACGTCACCGTCAACCTGGTGCGTCCGGGCTACCGCATCGCCAAGCGACACAAGGCGACCCGATCGATTCCGTCGAGTCACCGACTGACGCCAGAGGACGCAATTGCGTACCTCGAGTCGAACTTCGACGTCACCGTCGAGGAGTCTACAGATGAGTGAAAGCGAAACCGAAGATCGAACGGGAGAACACGCGGCAAAGCGCACCGGCCAGTTAGAAGAGTGCCAGCGCTGTGGCCGCAAACAGGGCCTTGTCGGCAAGTACGACATCAACCTGTGCCGCCAGTGCTTCCGCGAAATTGCCCGCGATATGGGATTCAAGAAGTATCGATAACATGACCGGAAACGATCCACTCAGCAACGCGCTCTCGGGGCTCGACAACGCCGAGAGTGTCGGACATCTGACCCACGAGGTAACGCCCGCCTCGAACGAGATTGGCAGTGTGCTCGAGGTCTTCTACGACCGCGGGTACATCGACGGCTTCGAGTACGTCGACGACGGCAAAGCCGGTCAGTTCGAGATCGAATTGAAAGGAGCGATCAACAAGTGTGGCCCCGTCAAGCCCCGCTACGCCGCAGGTGCCGAGGACTTCGAGAAGTGGGAGAAGCGCTATCTTCCCGCTCGAGATTTCGGTGCGCTCGTCGTCACGACGAGCAGCGGTATCATGAGCCATTATGAGGCTCGTGAGCAGGGGATCGGCGGCCAGGTGATCGCATACGTCTACTAACCATGCGAGTTGAACTGGAAATACCCGAATCCGTATCTGTCGAGGTCGACCACCTCGACGTGACCGTCGATGGGCCAGACGGCAGCGTTACCCGCCGCCTCTGGTACCCCGACGTGACCGTCGATGTGGACGATGACACAGTGGTAATCGAAAGCGAATCCGAGGACGCGAAAACCAACGCGACCGTCGGCACCTTCGAGAGCCACATCCAAAACGCGTTCCACGGCGTGACCGAGGGCTGGGAGTACAAGATGGAAGTCTTCTACTCTCACTTCCCGATGCAGGTCCGCGCCGAAGGCGACGAAATCGTCATCGAAAACTTCCTCGGCGAAAAGGCACCGCGACGAACGACTATCCACGGTGACACTGAGGTCGACGTCAGCGACGAGAAACTTGTCCTCTCCGGTCCGAACAAAGAGCACGTCGGACAGACGGCGGCTGACATCGAGCAGCTGACGCGAGTCAGCGGCAAGGACACCCGCGTCTTCCAGGACGGGGTCTACATCACCGAAAAACCCGCCACAGGAGGTGCCTGATAGATGGCAGACGAACACGACGAACCACAAGAGCTCGAAGACATCAGCGGCGTCGGCGCAAGCAAAGCGGAATCGCTTCGCGACGCTGGCTTCGAGTCGATCGAGGATATCAAGGAGGCCAGCCAGGACGACCTGGCCGATGCAGAGGGCGTCGGTAACGCGCTTGCAGCGCGTATCAAAGCCGACGTCGGCGACCTCGAGGTCACCGACGAGACCGAAGCCGAGATCGAAGAAGAGGGCGTCGAAGAAGACGAAGCAGAGCCGGACGAAGACGTCGAAACCGAACTGCAGCCACGCGGGCTGACCGAGAAAACGCCCGAGCTCTCGGATGCGGAAGAGCGTTTGCTCAACCGCCGCCGGAGCGTCGGCAAACCGCAGTTCAACCGACAAGACTACCACAAGAAAAAGCGGACGCCGGAGTCCTGGCGTCGACCACGCGGACAGCTGTCCAAACAGCGCCGCGGTATCAAAGGCAAGGGCCCGAAAGTCCAGGCTGGCTTCCGGACGCCCAAAGCGATCCGTGGGAAACACCCAAGCGGCTTCGAGGAAGTGTACGTCGAGAACGTAAACGACCTCGAGGGCGTCGACGGCGATCGGGAGGCGGTCCGGATCGCATCGGCTGTCGGTGCGCGCAAGCGCGAACGGATCGAAGAGGAGGCCGAAGCCCAGGGCGTTCGCGTCCTGAACCCGACCTACGAAGAAGTCGAGGTGGAATCCAATGACTGATCTCTCCGCACAGAAACGACTTGCAGCTGACGTCCTAGACGTCGGTCAGAATCGGATCTGGCTCGACCCCGAGGCCCAGGCGGACATCGCCGAGGCCATCACGCGCGATGAGATCCGTGAACTCGTCGACGAGGGCCGCATTCAGGCTGAAGAGGCTGGCGGCAACTCCCGTGGCCGTGCCCGAGAGCGCAACGCGAAACGCGCCTACGGCCACCAGAAGGGGCCAGGCAAGCGCCGCGGCAAGAAAGGCGCACGCCAGAACCAGAAAGACGAGTGGCAGAGCAAGATTCGAGCACAGCGACGGAAACTTCGTGAACTCCGTGACAAAGGCGAGCTGACGCCGACGCAGTACCGCCAGCTCTACAAGAAGGCTGGCGGTGGCGAGTTCCGAAGCGTCCGGTACCTGTTGAACTATATCGACGACAACTACGGTGATCAATAATGGCGACAGGACCACGATACAACGTTCCGATGCGCCGTCGCCGTGAGGTCCGTACGGACTACCATCAGAGGTTGCGCCTGCTGAAATCGGGCAAACCACGCCTCGTCGCTCGCAAGAGCAACAAGCATACTACGGCGCAGCTGATCACTCCCGGACCTCAGGGAGACGAGACACTTGCAAGTGCACACTCCAGCGATCTCGCTGAGTACGGCTGGGAAGCCCCGACGAGTAACATCTCGGCGGCCTATCTGACCGGCTTGCTGGCCGGCAAACGAGCCGTCGATGCCGGTCTCGAGGAAGCAGTCCTCGACATCGGCCTCAACACGGCGACGCCTGGCAACAAAGTGTTCGCCGTCCAGGAAGGGGCGATCGACGCCGGCCTGGAGATTCCTCACAACGACAGCGTGCTCGCAGACTGGTCGCGTACCCGTGGCGAGCACATCGCCGAGTACGCCGAGCAACTCGACGAGCCGCTGTACAACGGTGAGTTCGACGCAACCGACCTACCAGAACACTTCGACGAGGTACGAGAGGCGATTCTCGAATGAGTAACTACAACGACAGAGGATGGGAGCCCGTCACCCGTCTCGGCCGTAAGGTCCAGGAGGGCGACATTGACACGATGGAGGCCGCCCTCAACTCGGGGCTGCCCCTCAAAGAACCCGAAGTCGTCGACCAGCTCCTCCCTGGACTGGACGACGAAGTGCTGGACATCAACATGGTCCAGCGTATGACCGACTCCGGACGCCGTGTCAAGTTCCGCTGTGTCGTCGCCGTCGGCAACCGCGATGGCTTCGTCGGCTACGCGGAAGGCCGCGACGACCAGGTCGGCTCCGCCATCCAGAAGGCGATCGGTATCGCGAAGCTGAACATCATCCAGGTGCCACGCGGCTCGGGCTCGTGGGAGGACCGATCCGATCGGCCTCACTCGCTGACCCACCGCACGAAAGGCAAAGCCGGCTCCGTCGAGGTCGAACTCATCCCGGCCCCCGAAGGGCTGGGTCTGGCCGCGAGCGACACCGTTCGCGCGGTCATCGAACTCGCTGGCATCGAAAACGCCTGGACGAAGAGTCACGGAAACACGCGAACGACCGTGAATCTCGCCAAAGCGACGTTCAACGCACTCGAGAACGCATCGCAGTCGCGCCATCCACAGCGCCGTCCCGATCGACAGCGAGAGGACGCCGAGGTGGCTGACCAATGAAAGCAATCGTACAGGTCCGTGGCGAAGTCAACCGCAACCAGGACATCCAGGATACGCTGTCGATGCTCAACATCCACAGCGTCAACCACTGTACGCTGGTTCCGGAGACGGACGCCTATGAAGGTATGATCTCGAAAGTCAACGACTACGTCGCCGTCGGCGAACCCGATGTGGACGTCCTCGAGACGCTGCTGGCCAAGCGGGCGGAACCGCTCGAAGGCAAGCAAGCAGACGTCGACGAGGAGTGGCTTGAGGAAAACACCGAGTACGACGACTTCGGTGCACTCGCTGATGCGCTCCTCGACGAAGAGACGACGCTCCGCGACGTCGGCCTCTCGCCGACGCTTCGACTTCACCCACCACGTGGCGGTCACGATGGGATCAAGAAGCCGACACTCGAAGGCGGCCAACTCGGAAAACATACAACGGAGCAGATTAACGACCTGCTAGAATCGATGCGATAACCATGACGAGTAAAAAACGACGCCAGCGCGGATCGCGCACGCACAGCGGCGGCACCCACAAGAATCGACGTGGTGCAGGCCACCGCGGTGGCCGCGGTCGCGCCGGGCGGAGCAAACACGAGTTCCACAACTACGAACCGAAAGGCAAGCACGGTTTCAAACGACCACACGACATCCGCGACGATGTCGCAGAGATCGACGTCCAGAAACTCGACGAGGACGCGATTCTCTACGTCGCGGAAGGCGAGGCCGAGGAGACCGACGATGGCTACGCACTCGACGCTCGCGATATCGTCGAGGACGGCCACGAGGTCGACATCGTCAAAGTCCTCGGTTCGGGACAGGTCCGCAACTCGCTTTCGGTCACGGCGGATGCCTTCTCCGAGACAGCCAAGGAGAAGCTCGAGGCTGCCGGCGGCGAAGCGGTCGTCTCCGAGCGTGCCCAGGAAGCCGAGGAGGCCGACAGCGACGACGAACCAGAACAGAACGAGGACTAACGTATGGGATGGAAGGAAGCCGCTGAACCGGTCCTGACGCGGATGCCCACAGTTCGCCGTCCGGAGGGGCACGTCCCCTTCAAGCGCAAGCTGGCGTGGACGGCCGGCATCCTGATGTTGTACTTTTTCTTGACCAACATCGCCCTGCTCGGGATGGCCGGGGAGGGGACTGACCTCTTCGGAGAGTTCCGTGCAATCCTCGCCGGCGAGTTCGGCTCGCTGATGCAGGTCGGCATCGGACCGATCGTCACGGCCAGCATTGTCTTGCAGCTGCTGGGTGGTGCGAACCTGCTCGGGCTCGATACTGACGACCCGCGCGACCAGGTCCTCTACCAGGGCCTCCAGAAGCTGCTCGTCATCGTCATGACTGCGCTTACCGCGCTTCCAATGGTGTTCGCCGGCGGCTTCCTGCCAGCCCAGCCATCGCTTGCGCTTGGCGGGTTCACCTTCGACCAGACGCAGGTCCAGATCCTGATGTTCCTCCAGATCTTCGCTGGCGGGATCCTCATCCTCTATATGGACGAGGTCGTCAGTAAGTGGGGCGTGGGCAGCGGGATCGGGCTGTTCATCATCGCCGGCGTCAGCCAGCGGCTCGTCACCGGATTCGTCCAGCCCGCAAGCGGCGGGTTCTTCTACGACTGGTATCGGATCATCGTCGGTGAGGTCGCCGTTGGCTCGGTGTTCGCCGGTGACGGACTGAACACGCTCTTGCTCGGCGAGGGCCAGATCATTGCGCTGTTGACCACGCTGTTGATCTTCGGGATCGTCGTCTACGCGGAATCCGTGCGGGTCGAGATTCCGCTTAGTCACGCCCGGGTCAAGGGTGCTCGCGGTCGCTTCCCCGTGAAGCTCATCTATGCGAGCGTCCTGCCAATGATCCTTGTTCGCGCACTGCAGGCGAACATTCAGTTCATGGGCCAGATCTTGAACAGTCAGTGGGCTGCGATGCCGTCGTGGCTCGGGACGTACAACGATCAGGGCCAGCCAGTGGAAGGGTTCTTCTACTACACGGCTCCGATCTACTCCCCCGAAGACTGGATGTGGTGGACCGGTGAAGTGGCCCAGGAAGCCTGGATGGTCATGATCCGCGTCTCGATCGACCTTACGTTCATGGTCATCGGTGGCGCGATCTTCGCCATCTTCTGGGTCGAGACCACGAACATGGGGCCGGAGGCGACGGCAAAGCAGATCCAGAACTCCGGCATGCAGATCCCCGGCTTCCGACAGAACGTCGGTGTCATCGAAAAGGTCATGGAGCGGTACATCCCGCAGGTGACCGTCCTCGGTGGCGCGCTTGTCGGCCTGCTGGCCGTCTGGGCGAACATGCTCGGGACGATCGGTGCCGTCACCGGGACTGGCCTGCTGCTGGCTGTCTCCATTACGTACAAACTGTACGAGGAGATCGCCGAGGAGCAGATGATGGAGATGCATCCGATGATGCGCCAGATGTTCGGCGGCAAAGAGTGACCACAGGGGTCACGACGCAGCCGAACTGATTCTCTCGGTTATGTACCGCCGGAGAGCCCCTGGTTCGGCTCTCGGCTCCGTCGACTCCGACTCTCGTTTCTGTTGGCTGCGAATCTCATCTCCGCCGAGCCCGAGCTGACGCTCTATCGCGATCGCTGGTTCCGGGCGGGCAACTCGATGTAAGGGTGGCCGATCCTGTGTCGCTGCTCCCGAGTAACAACCGGTGTTGTAAACCACATGGTTTTTCCCCTGAAGAACTGATTTCAGCACATGTCCAACGAGACCCCTGCTGGCCCACGGATTCCCCAGTGGACGCGCACACAGGCCAGAACGATCGTACGGACCGACGAGACGGTCGCACCGATCGTCTACCCACCCGACGAGGAAACCGACCCCGACCTCCACCTCTGGGACACCTGGCTGCTCCGGAACCGTGATGGCTCGATCGCAGAGATCGACGGCTATCGAGTCATTTTCTCGCTAACCGCACCGGGGGAACTGCTGCCGGGAAAACGCCACGACGTGGCCACGATTCGTTACTTCTACTCTGCCGATGGCCGCAACTGGACCTGCGGAGGACGGGCCTTCGAGGAGGGGGCGGCGTTTGGCTCCCGACAGTGGGCCGGCTCCGCCCTGTACGACGACGGCGAGCTCTATCTGTTCTACACCGCTGCCGGCTCCCGCGGCGAGGATGAGCTGACCTACACCCAGCGCATCGCCGTCGGGGCTGGTGGCTCGATCGTAGCTGACGACGACGGCGTTTCGATACCAGAGTCGTTCGACCACGAAATCCTTCTCGAACCCGACGGCGAGTACTACGAACGAGAGGAGCAGTCACGGGGGATGATCTACACCTTCCGCGATCCCTGGTTCTTTGAGGACCCGGAGACGGGCGAGACGTGTCTGCTGTTCGAGGCCAACACCCCAATCCCGGATCCGGAAACCGAAGACCGGTTCGACGCCGATCGCGATGCGCTCGATTTCAACGGCTCGATCGGCGTGGCCGTTTCGGAGTCCGGTGACCCAACGGAGTGGGAACTGGACGCGCCACTGCTCGAGGGTGCCGGGACGAACCAGGAACTCGAACGACCACACGTGGTCGTCCACGAGGGGAGCTACTACCTCTTTATTTCCAGTCATGAACACACGTTTGCACCCGGGCTCACGGGTTACGACGCACTCTATGGCTTCGTCGCTGACTCGCTTCGCGGCGAATACACCCCGCTGAACGGCTCCGGCCTCGTCGCCACGAACCCGGCCAGTGCCCCGTTCCAGGCTTACTCCTGGCTCGCCTATCCACACGACGAGGAGATCCTGGTCACGAGTTTTTTCAACTACTACGACCTACAGGGCCTCTCACTCGACGATGTCGCACATCTTCCGCCCGAAGAACAACAGCGGCGCTTCGGCGGGACGCTCGCACCGACGCTCCGGCTACAGACAGATGACGCGGAGACGCGACTTCTCGGAGCACTCGAACACGGCCACCTGCCACTCCCCGACGAATCCCTTCCGCCACTGCTTGCGGAGTACGTTGCTACCGAAGACGAGTCCGGGCCGACGTACGGGTCCAGGACTGCGAGTCGCTGAACCCCGTCACTCCGCTTCAGGCCAGGCACTACCGAGCTGCCAGATGTCGAACTCCTCGACGACGGCCGATCCGCCCGCAGCATACATCGACACGCCATCGCTGTCCTCGCGGGTGGGGTAGATGCGAGTGGTCAGACAGTGGCGATCGTTGACGAAGCATTCGAGGACCGACCCGTCGAGAAAGAGCCGGAGCGAGAGTGGTTCGTCGGCCGGTGAGACTGGCATCGAAACCGGTGCATCCGACGCACGGGGGTCGAGACTCGAGCCGGCTCGATCGACGACCAGCTCGTTCTCACGGGTGTACCGAATTAGCGTCTCCTCGTCACCGTCGGGCGACTGGCGAACGATGAGCCCGAACTCGTCGGCGTCGTCGATCCGGACGGTTGCACTGAACTCAAGTGCGTGTCCGGAGACGGGCAGCGATCGGTGTTCATCGTCGAGCGTGGTCGGTCCGTCGTAGCAGTGGCGGTCACGAAGCGCGGTTAGTTCGGCTGCGGGTCGTTGGCGGAGTCGGCCAGCAGCGTCGAGGTCGATCTGTCGTGGCAGCGAGAGCGTGCCCGACCAGCCGGCGTCCCACTGCGCGCTTACGTCTCGACCCGGTTTCACCCAGCCCCACGTCAGCCACCGGCCCTCGTCGTCGCGCAACGACTGGGGTGCGTAGAACGAGCCGTGATCGAGCAGCCCGGCTCGATCGGTGTCGAACCAGCCGTCGTCTGCGTCGTAGGAGCCGAGGTAGTACCGGACTTCCTCGTAGTTCGAGACGTGGAGCAGTTGTCGATCGCCGAGATCGAGTAGTTCCGGACACTCCCACATGTGGCCGTCGAGCTCTGGCTCGCCCACGAGAATCGGCCCCTGGTACTCCCAGTCAGTCATGTCGCCGTCCTCGTTCGTGTACAGTAGCGCCGTTCCGCCACCGTCCTCGACGCCGGAGCCGATCAGGTGGTGCCACGTGCCGTCCGCTGCCTGCCAGACGTTGTGATCTCGGAACTCCGCACGCCAGTGGTCGGTCGATCGCAACGGTGGCTCCTCGGGGAGCGTGTCGATGACGGGGTTCTCGCTCGATTTCTCCCAGCCCGACAGTTCGTCGTCGATCGCCGTCCCGAGACAGGGGAGTTGCAGGTCGCCGCGACCGCCAGTGTAGAGGATCGTCGGCGTCCCATCGACGTCGACCGCACAGCCCGACCAGCAGCCGTCCCGATCGGGCCCCGCTGGCGAAGGCGTCAGCGCGACGGGGCGATCCTCCCAGGTGACGAGGTCGTCGCTGACAGCGTGGCCCCAGTGGATCGTACCGTGGTGGGGGCCGGCGGGGTTGTACTGGTAGAAGACGTGGTACGTTCCGTTCCACTGGATCAATCCGTTGGGATCGTTGAGCCAGTTCGCTGGCGGCGAGAGGTGATACTGTGGCCGCTGGTGGTCCTCAGCCAGCCACGCACGACGACGCGAGAGGGCGTCGACGTCTTTCGGACGGGCGTCGGCGATCCGATCGTCTCCGCCCAGCACGTCGAACAGCCCCTCGAGCAGTCGCGTCCGGGTGGTTTCTGTTTCCTCGCTTGCCGGCCCCTCGAAATGGAGTCCCGTACCGAGTCCGGCAACATCGCCGTTTCCGACCTGCCAGCCGACCAGTGCGATTTCGTTTGGAACGTCGGTGTTTTCACGGCACGTACTCGCGAGTACCTCGCCGCGCTCGGGCAGGATGGATTCGTATCGTGTCGACGGCTGGTCTCCCTCCGGCAGGCGCGTCTGTAGCCTGAGCCCATCGAACTCGGCGAAGGCGGGATGGTCGGCGTAGACGGCCTTACAGAGCAGCCCTGTCGTCGTCGTTGGCGCTTCGACCGTCGAGACGTCCGGTGAGACGGGATCGATTCCAAGCGCTGTGACGGCCTCCATCGCCCGCAGCGAGAGCAACAGCCCGTTTCCAGCGCGGAGATATGCCTCGATCGGCCCCTGGCAGTCGGGGAGGTCAGTGACCTCGGCGACCGGTTCGGTCCGATGCCACCAGCAAACGTCATACGCGTCGAGCGACTCGGTCCCGGCGGCGATGTCGGCAAGCGTCACCGTCTCGGCCTCGATATCGGTCGCCTCACACCAGTCGAGAGCGCTTCGTTGCTCTGGTGAGAGCCCTTCGTCGACTAGAAACCCGATGGAACCCGCAAATGTACTCATCTATATGCAGTCCAACGCCCGATCGGTATAGAACTGCCGCAGTCATTCGTCGGGTGGAACCGGCCCACAGATGACCGGCGTCCCGTCCGATCGCGCCGTCGCTCCACGCTGATCGTCTCTGGGAGTCCACACTGTCCGTGGGAGAACACGTGTCCGTCACCGATCGGCACCGACACAGAAGAGAAGAGGACGTCGGTTACTGGATGGAGTAGCCCGCCGCGATCGTCAACAGGAACACCATGAAAACGGCAGTCGCCATCATGTAGGTGATCGACCGCGGTTCCTCGATCAGGTGCTGGTAGTAGCCCGCGATCAGCAGGGACTTGACGACTGCAAGGACCATCGTTGCTCCCAGTGCCATCTCGTAGGTAAAGATCTGGTCAAGCTCGAAGAACACGAACTTGCTCGTCCCCAACACCAGCAGTACGACGTAAATGAGTGTGTAGGTGCGAATATCGCCCATTGGTTCTGAATGTGGGTGTCGGACACTTATACCTTCCTGATACGGCCGTGGGCACTCCGCCAAAACGACACGTAGATGGGGCCAGAGACGAACTGTCGATCAATGAGTCGTCCTGCGGAACTCGGCCGACGGGCCGCGATCGCGATCGCGATCGGGCTCACGATGCTCGCGGCGGGCGTCGGCGTTGGTGCCGCGAGTAACGTTGCGGTTGGACTCACCGAGGAGAGCGGCGATGTGACGGTTCCGACGTGGCTCTACCTCGCGACCGGCGGCGGCGTCATCGGTGCCTCCGCCCTGATGACGATGCTCGTCACCGATCGAGCGACGATCACCGGCTACCACGATCTGACCGTCGGTGTCGCGACCAATCGACTGCTGGCCGCTGGCTCGTTGCTCGCTGGCACCCTCGGCCTGTTCGGACTGGCGATCGTGATCATCAGCGCCGCGGCCAACCCCGGAATTGCCGGCTTCGCCAGCGTCGCCGTCTTGTTGACGTTCGTCGGCGGTCGCGCGCTGTTGACGATCGTCGCCTACGCCGTCGGGAACCCATGGCCCGCACTGAACCCGTGGCGACGTCTCGCGACTGCCCTTCCGAACGGCGTCGTCGCCGACGAGTATCCCCAGCGACTGGGCTCGTGGCCCGCCGTCGGTGCACTCCTCACACTCATCTGGCTCGAGATCGTCGCCCCGCTGAGTTCCTCACCGGGAGCCCTGTTGCTGGCCGTCCTCGGCTACTCTGCGTTTACGATCGGCGGGGCCGTCGCCTTCTCTCCTGACTCGTGGTTCGAGCGAGGCGATCCGATCTCCGTCTGGTTTCGCCTCTACGGAGCCGTGGCCCCCATCCAGCGGACCGACGACGGCCTCGAACTCCGGTTTCCGGGAGCACGACTCAGCGAGGAGGACGTGATCACTGACGTCTCGGCGATCGCTTTCATCCTCGTACTCGTCTGGGAACTTACGTACAGCGGCTTCATCGTCACGGCACCCGGCATCGCGACGATCGAGTTCCTCGTCGGGATCGGTCTCCCGCCGGCGCTCGTCTATCTTGGGCTCTTGCTCGCTGGGTTCTGGCTGTTCTGGAGCGTATACTGGCTCGCAGCGAGACGGACACGCGAACGCGCCAAAACGTACATCTCGACGCGCTATCTTGCGATTCGCTTCGCGCCGCCGTTGCTTGCGATCGCGGCCGGCTACCACTTTGCCCACTATGCGGGCTTTACGATCACGCTGTGGCCGTCACTGGTCGAAACGCTCGCGGCACCGTTGAACCCGCCTGCAAACCCAACCCAGTACACACTCACCGCCTGGTTCGGCTACGTCGAAATCGCCGGTATTCTGCTTGGACACGTCCTCGCCGTCTGGATCGCCCACACGGTTTCGTTCGAGCTCTTCCCGGGCAAACTCCAGGCGATTCGCAGCCAGTACCCCTTCATCATCGTGATGATCTTCTTTACGATGGTTAGTCTCTATCTCGTCTCGCTTCCCGCGACAGAGCCGCCGTACGTCCCCGACTGAGCCGCACGCGAGCATCGGTAGATCGATCGTAGCACTCAAGCATCGGTAGATCGATTGCAGCACTCGATCGCGATCGGCTACGTCCAACCCCCGACCGACACCGATATACACTTCTTTCCGACACGACAACAGTCGATCACCGGCAATGAAGACCGAACAGGTCGGCGAGATCGAATCGACGGCGACCGTCGAACAGGTGACCGACGTCGAGTACGACGTTCCGTCCGACGAGACGCCTGCATACACCTGCCCCTACTGCGATCGCCCGTTTCGATCGGAGCGGTATGCAACGTTCCACGTGGGGAACGCCCACCCCGAGGCGTGTACCGAGAGCGAGCGCGAGGCGTTCGACGAGGAACGAGACGACGAGCAGTTCGAGCTGTTTACCTTTCACGTGAAAGCTGCCGTGAGTGTCTTCCTGCTGTACTTTATGTTCACGTTCATTTACGCGCTGGTCTGGGTCGGCTGAGCGCGCGTCGACCCTACAACCGGCGGCAACGCGGACGACGATGCTAATCACTGACGACCAGTCGAAACTCAGTCCCAGTCGCTGTCGCGGTCTGTGTCGGGACCCGACAGCCGCAGTTCAGAGGCGGTCGAGGCGGATGCCCCGACGATCCAGGTCGGGGTCGGTGACGCCTGTTCTATCTCCAGAATCTCTTTACTCCATGACTTACCAGTATACGTATCATGGCCGGCCGTCCGCTCCGATCGCGTTCGGGGCCAGCGTCACGATCGACCCGACGAGTGTTTGGCTCGCTCGTGGTCGCAGTGATGCTCACGACAGCGCTCGTCGGGCTCCCGATCGCGACCGTCACAGCAGACCTGGGAACGGGCGACACCGGCTCTTCCTCGCCGGCAGCCATCGGTGGCGTCGACAGCAAAGAGGGCGAAGTCACCAGCATCGATACCGCTGGTGACCCGTTCGATACCGCTATCGACGAGACGCTCCTAGCGACCGAATCGATCGAACTCGTCGTTCGACTCGAAGAGGCGTCGATTCCCGACTCGATGCCCGAAGACGACGTCGAAGCGGAGCTCGAGGCGCACGCAGACGACACACAGGAGCCGCTGGTGGAGTACGCAGCCGAGACCGCAGGGATCACCGTCGAGGAGGAGTTTTGGCTCACCAATGCCGTCGTGGTGACCGTCGACACCGATCGCGTTGCGCTCGAAACGATCGCCGCGTTCGATGCGGTCGAACGCATCCACGAGAACTTCGTCGTGCCACGGCCGGAGCCGGCGGCGACCGACACGAGCGCCGCTGAGACAGCGAACTCGATCGCGACGGGCCAGGTGACGTGGGGGATCGAGCAACTCAACGCACCTGCCGTCTGGGACGAGCACGACACCCGTGGCGAGGGCGTTCGCGTCGCCGTCCTCGATACCGGTGTCGATCCCGACCACCCCGATATCGATCTGTACACCGAGGATCCATCGGACCCGACCTACCCCGGCGGCTGGGCGGAGTTCGACGGAACCGGCGATCGCGTAGCGGACTCGACGCCGCACGACACCGGGCTGCACGGCACCCACGTCAGCGGGACCGTCGCCGGTGGCAACGCAAGCGGCACGCAGATCGGTGTTGCACCCGGGGTCGAGCTGGCACATGGCCTCGTTCTCTCCGATGACGGCGGCTCGTTCGCACAGGTCCTCGCCGGCATGGAGTGGGCGGTAGAGACCGATGCCGATATCGCTAGCATGAGCCTCGGCGTCTCTGGAACCTACCAGGCGTTCATCGATCCGGTACACCACGCTATCGACAGCGGCACGATCGTCGTCGGTGCGGTCGGGAACGACGGCCACCAGAATTCGAGCTCGCCGGCAAACGTGTACGACGCGCTCAGCGTCGGCGCTGTCGACAAGGATGGGGTGGTCCCCGACTTTTCCGGTGGGCAACAGCTCACACACGCAAACTGGACGGCCCCGCCATCCGAGTGGCCCGAGTCGTATGCGGTCCCGAACGTCGTCGCACCTGGTGTCGCGGTCACGAGTGCGGTTCCAGGCGGCATGTACAGACAGCTCCCGGGAACGTCGATGGCGACACCACACGTCTCCGGGACGCTCGCCCTGTTGCTCTCGCTCGAGCCGGATGCGACCCCCGACGAACTCACCGCAGCAGTGACCGAATCCGTCTGGTACCCGGACGCGGTTGCTGCCGACGGCGATCGAGAGACACGGTACGGGAACGGGATCGTCGACGCGAAAGCAGCGACAGAGCTGATCGTTGCGGACTCTGCGGGTCGGAGCGCTACCGCTCCAGTGACGGCTGAGGAGAGCGAGGCCGACGACGAGGATCAGGCGTCGGACACTCCCGGCCTGCTTTTGCTCGTCGGCATCGCGGCGTTCGTCGTCGCGATACTGCTTGCACTCGGGCTGTCACGGACTGATACGCGGTGAGTCAGGAGCAACAATTGCTGGCATAAGACAGGTCAGTCGGCATCTCGGAGACGGACGAGCAACAGACAACACCGCGATCGATCGAGTGGAGCAGTACTGAGAGCGGTGCGTTCTGATTTGTCCGGCGTCGTCACACGTGCTGTCGGTGACAACGAGGGTCGTGCGTACTGTCGAGGACAGCGAGGGTTGCGCGTGCCGTCGACGACAACGAGGGCCATGGGTGCCGTCGACGAACGAGGGTCGTTCATGCCGTCGGCGACAACGAGGGTTGTGCGTGGAACTCAAAAGCGGCCTGCAGCTGAGATCCAACACAGCCCCGCAGAGAACCCGATCGCTCACATACGGCTCCAGTGATCCGTCGATCGAACGATCGACAGCACAGCTACTGTTGTAGTCGGACGAACAATCCGAACAGTTCAAAAAGAGCCCGTGTAGCGATCGACCGCTACATCAGGTAGAACAGTGGGAACAGGAACACCCACACGATGTCGACGAAGTGCCAGTAGAGTCCGAAGAACTCGACCGGCCGGTGGTCCTTGAGATAGGCATCGACGCTCACGATCCGATAGATCATGAACACCGCGATCAGGACACCGAGGATGACGTGCAGTGCGTGCAGCCCCGTCGTCACGAAGTAGATCGAGTGCTCGATGCTGGTCCACCAGTACTCGCCGATGTTGAACTTGTAGGTGTACTCGTAGGCTTTCACACCCATGAAGACGAGTGCGAGCAGGAGCGTCGCTCCCATCGCCGCGAGTAGCCCCTTCTTGTTCTGGCGTTCGGCGAACACGAGCGCGAGGATGACCGTGAAACTCGACGTGAGCAGCACGTACGTGTTCAACAGGCCAGGCCACGAGGCGAACGGGATCGTCTCCCACTGGGTCCAGCCCATGTGGATCCGCATGAAGATGTACGCCCCGATCGCGGCCCCGAAGACGACGACGTCCGACGCCAGGAACACCCAGACGCCGAACTTCGTGTTGCCGACGCCTTCGAACGGCCAGCGTTCGGCGATCGCCATCTCGGGCACGTTGAACTGTTCGACACCGAACTTGAACAGCGTGTATCCCATGATGACAAGCCCGAGCGCCAGGATGGCCGGGTACATTATGTTCGGGTCGCCCGCGTCTGTGATCCCTTCGGCACCGCGAGCGACGGCGAACTCGGCGAGGTACGGCGTAATACCGCTCAGGCCGAGGAAGGTGACGAACGTCCCGAGACCGATGCCCAGCGGCCAGATGCTGGCGTGGTCGGCATGTTCTTCCTCGTGGGCAGTCGTCTCCGCGGTGGCGACGCCGCCGTCAGTCGCAGCCTTCGAGTCCTCGACGAACTCGAGTCTGCCACTCGCGTAGCTCGGTCGATCGTCCCAGTTCTCGAGCGGTGGTGGCGAGGGGATTGCCCACTCGGCAGTCCGTGAGAACTCCCACGGGTTCTCGGGGGCCTCGGGCCCGCGAAGCCAGCTGTGGGCGAACGTCACGAACATAACCAGGAACGACACGCCGAAGACGAACGCGCCGACAGTCGAAAGCTGGTGGTAGATCTGGACGCCCTCTGCGTAGTGGAAGACGCGCCGCGGGGTCTCCCAGGCGAGGAACTGCGGGAAGTACAGCAGATTGAAGCCGATGAAGTAGATGGCGAAGGTGAGCTTTCCGAGCGCCTCGGAGTACATTTTCCCGGTGATCTTCGGCCACCAGTAGAAGAGGCCGCCGATCAGGGCTGTCACACCGGAGACCATCACGTAGTGGAAGTGGGCGACGACCCAGTAGGTGCCACGGAACTCGTAGTCGAGCACGACGGCGCCGAGGAAGACTCCGGTGATGCCGCCGAGGATGAACAGCACGAGCGCGCCGAGGCTAAAGAGGAACGGCGTCGTAAAGCGGACGCGTCCTTTCACCATCGTGTAGATCAACGCGAAGACCATCAGGTCGAACGGGAGCGAGATCCCGATCGTCGTCGCCATGAACAGCGTCTTGATCTCCAGGTTAATCGTGGTCAGGAACATGTGGTGCATCCAGACGAGGAACGACTGGACGGCCACAAGCACCATCGAGATGATGACCCACTTTCGGCCGACGAGACGTCGACCACAGAAGGTCTGGAACGTCTCGAACATGATCCCCAGCGCGGGGAAGAAGACGATATACACCTCCGGATGGCCGAAGAACCAGAAGATGTGCGCCCACAGCAGGCCCGATCCCTGATCAGTCGCAAAGTACTGTGTCAGGAAGATCCGGTCAGTGGACAGTAACAGCAACGCAGCCAGCAGTGCTGCGAACGCAAACAGCATCATCCAGACCGTCAGCAGCCACGACCACGTGAACATCGGTAGGTTCCACAGGCCGAGTCCTTCCGCCCGGGACCGATGGATCGTCACGAGGAAGTTCACTGTCCCGATCGTGATCGAGAAGACGAACAACATGAGCGCGAGGATCGTCGCGTTTCCTCCGGTTGTCGCCTCCATGGCTGGCGTGTAGGTCGGCACGTTCAGTGGTGCGTACATCGTCCAGCCGCCAGCGAACGAGCCGCCCTGGAAGAACGAAATCCCGAGCAAGATCCCCGAGAACAGGTAGAACCAGTAGCTCAGAGCGTTCAGTCGCGGGAACGCAAGGTCTTTAGCCCCAATCTGGAGCGGGACGAAATAGTTCGCGAACCCGGCTGCAAACGGTGAGAGGAACCAGAAGACCATCAACAGCCCGTGTGCAGTGACCGACTGGTTGTACTCGCGGTTCGACAGCAGATCGATGCCCCCTGCTTCCCAGAGGTGTGCGCGGAAGACCAGAGCGAGGACACCGCCGAAGACGAGGAAGAACAGCGCCGTCGCTAGATAGAGAATCCCGACGTCCTTGTGGTTCGTGGTAACGAGCCATCGCTTCACCGACGTCATTGGTGGGAGGTCACTCATCAGTCGTCACCTCCGTTTTCGTCATCGCCGTTCTCTTCGTCATCTGCACCGTTTTCTTCCTCGTCATCACCGTTCTCTTCGTCTTCATCTGCTTCATCGTCGTCCTCTTCGTCGGGGGCAGCCTCGTCTTCGAGCCACTCCTCGAACTCGTCTTGCTCCATGACGTTGAGCGTGCCGACCATGTTAGTGTGGCCATCTCCACAGAGTTCGAAGCACTCGATCTCGTGGGATTCACCGGGCTCCTCGGCGATGAACCAGGTCTGGTCGTACTCACCAGGGATCGCGTCCGCTTTCACACGGAGATCTGAGATCCCAAAGCTGTGCCAAACGTCACCCCCCGTTACTTCGATCCATATCGGTGTGTCTGCTGGCACGTTCATCGTCCCGACCGACGAGACCGGCTCGCCGTCTGCATCCAGTTCGTCGTACTCGAAGAACCAGGCGAACCCGTCACCTTCGACATCGATTTCGATTCGTTCGTCTTCTGCAGGGCCTTCGTTCGGGCCATCCTCGACGTACAGCAACATTCCGTAGGTCCAGATGACCAGCGAAATAACGATGATCGCACTCAGTCCGAACGATAGGAACAGTTTCTTGCCGCCCTTTCCACCAGTCGGTAGCTCCCCGAGTGTCGGTGTGTCTGCATCGTCTGCGGAGCCGTCATCGCGATACTTGTACGCGTTGTACATCACGTAGGCGACGACGACGACGCCGACGAGCGTCCCGAGTCCGAGGAAGACGAGAAAAATCTCCTCGAACACGTCGACGCGCGTTTGCACCTCCATCGGAGTTGTGGCTGCGTTGAAAATCGTGTTCACCTCTTTTGAAGACCTCTTATATGACGGAAGATGATTGCTGGGAGCACTTATCTATTTGGAAAGCGGGCTATTGGGTGACAGCATATCCCGGCGTCGGCGAGACGGTGAGCGGGACCACTTACCATCGATCGGCGATCGCACTCCAGGATGATTCATCAGCAGGCAGTTCGACTCCGAGAACTTCGTTCTGTCGGCGCTCTCAGAGAACTGCCCGCCCCAATTCCGAATTACCATCGGTTAAGCACTTGTCTACGGTAGCGCGAACGAGACAGTAATACGGTATTTTCGAGAACAGTGCACTTAACACTCCCAGTCGGGTGAAATTACCGACGCAGCCGCGCCGACACGTTCGAACGATCCCTGGTTGACGAGACGTGTCAATACGGTTTGATTTCTGGCACAGTTCACGACGCATGGGCGTTCTGGTCTCGATAAAAAATAACGACTCGCCGTCGAAAAGCACGTGCCACCGCAGACGAACGCCTCGCAACAGCAATCGAAATCGCCGATCAAATACGGCCGTGACGTGCGAACGGAGACACTACCAGCCAGCCAAAACGATCGTCTCCGGTACCGAGGATCGGGATGTCGACCACATGGTCATCGAGAGCCGCGATGGGTGTAGCCTCAAGCCGTTGAACTGAACGGCAGGTTCTATACCTTGGCGCGCGTAGTTCTATCCATGCCGGAAGAAGTTCTCTTCAAGTTTGAACGATCGATGGACACCGCAGAGATTGCCGATTACCTCCGGACGGTCGCCGATAACTTAGAACAGGGCGACGAGTTGACACTCGACGCTGGCGGCGAGTCGGTGACGATGGCTCCACCGGCGCGACCGACCTTCGAGATCAAGGCCGAACGCGAGACCGAGAGCTCCGGGGGGCCCGCAGAACTCAGCATCGAGTTCGAACTCGAGTGGGACGAGGGTGCGTCGGGCAGTGACGGCGGGGACAGCGAACTGACGATCGAGTAACCGCCTACAGCGGCGGCAATGTTGCGCTGAACCGGGGTATCGATCGCGGAACCGGTCGAGGCCCGATTTTGCCGGTCAGTCGCCGACCAAGTCCCGACTCAGGTCCGATTTTGACGCCCAGTCGCCGATCGGCCTCCGGGCGAGATCAGAGTTCGACGACCCAGACTCGAACCGACTGGGGAAGCTCGTAGACGCGCTGAAATACAGCGTCGATGAACTGCGCAATCCGGTTCGCGTCGGCTTTGGCGCTGATCCGGACATTGGCCCCGTCTGCCTCTTCGGGGCGGTGCAGTTCGTCGATTTTGAACGCGGGATACTCCCCGAGGAGCCGCTTGAGCTCCTCGAGTTCGTCGTCCGTACAGTCGAGGTTGAGCGTGTCGTCACCGAACTGGATCCACGGGACGCCGAGTTCAGGATCGGGGCCAGTCTCCGACTCGTCCGTGAGAGCGTCGTCGTCAGCTTCGAGCGTCAGAAACTCACTCCCCCGCGATCGGTGGGCAGTAATGGCGTCGACGTACAGTTTTCGTCGCTCGGCTGGATCGGCTGCATCGAAGCGGCTCATACCCCTACGCGCGTGGCCAATTCTTTAAGCCTTTACGTGGTGGCAGTGAACGAGCGCATATGGCACAACCACGAATCCTGATCTTGGGTGCCCCAGGTGCCGGAAAGGGGACACAGAGCGCAAAAATCACCGAGGAATTCGACGTCGACCACATCACCACCGGCGACGCACTCCGTGCGAACAAGGACATGGATATCTCCGACATGGACACGGAGTACGACACACCACGGGAGTACATGGACCAGGGCGAACTCGTCCCCGATGCAGTCGTCAACGCGATCGTCGACGAAGCGCTGTCACAGGCCGACGGCTTCGTGCTAGATGGCTATCCGCGCAACCTAGAGCAGGCCGAAGAACTCGACGGGATGACCGATCTCGACGTCGTCCTCTATCTCGACGTGGGCGAGGACGAACTCGTCCACCGGCTGACTGGTCGCCGGCTGGATCCCGAAACGGGCGAGATCTACCACGTCGAGTACAACCCACCGGAGGATCCCGACGTCGAGGACCGACTCGAACAGCGTGACGACGACACTGAAGAAACTGTCAAAGAACGACTGCGCGTGTTTCGCGAGAACACCGAACCGGTTATCGAACACTACGATGAGCAAGGCGATCTCGAACGCGTCGACGGCGAACAGGCCCCTGAGGACGTGTGGGAAGACGTGAAGGCGACGATCGAAGACGCGGCGTAACTAGTTTCCGTCAACAGTCACTTTGTGTTCTGCGATATTGAGGTAGGTGAGTTGTGGCGGAAGTAGATAGCCGTCCGGGTAGATGTCGATATTTTCATCCTCAAGTGATTCGTCGAACGACACAGTCGGCCCAGCCGAATTAATATCCATAGATGACGCGATGATTGCCCCGTAGAACTCAACATCCGATTGTATTTGTACCTGATAATCCCGGTGTTCAAAATCGTTGCTCGCTGCGTAGATCGTTCCCTCGAAGACCGTCGTCCCCTGCCCCAGGTCGATGTGCATATCAGAGGTCCCATACACCTGATTCTGTGCCGAATCTACGTTATTTCCATCGCTCGCACATGTGTCGACACACATCGTACCAGGGCCAAGATCCAAATCACCAGTCGAGTAGGTTTTCAACGTCTGATTCGTCTCTCCTTTGTCCCAGTTCTTGATGATTAGATTGTCGTTATTATCGATCCGTACGTCGCCATCGACAATGAGCGTCGCGTTCCCATCGGAGAGATCGAACGTGACGTCCTCTTCGAGATCGACTTCACTGGCAAAATACGTACCATCTTCGAATTCGTTCTCGGACGTTCCATTGATAATCCACGGCCCGTCTTCTGGGTCATCTGCCCATTGTCGGTACTCGGATTCGTTGTGTTCTTCGACGAAATCGTGGATCACGTCGTCCAACTCATACATCGATCCCTCGTTAATGTCCATAGATACATCGGCTTGATCAAAACCATTGTAATCGCCCGAGAGGGTTGCGCCGTCACTAAACGCCTGCTCAATATCCAAGTATCCGAACTCAGCCGTGACGGTCCCACTCTCGTTCTCTTCATAAACTTCGACGTTCTGAACTGCGGTTGGACCGCCTTGTCGCTCGAAATACGCTTCCCAACCGCGGTAGTATTCACTCGTCACCTCGATCGTCACTGTATCGTTCTCTACGAGCCTCGATTGCCGTAGCGGATCGACGCTGTGATGATTGATCGTCACATCTCCCGAACTGAGGTGTGACTCGCCGATCGTCTTGATGATCGGGAACCAGAGCGATTCTGCGTCGTCGTCGTACTCGATCGGCGGTGCGGAGATGACCTGTGTTTGCTCGCCGGTTTCTTTGAACACGGCGCCGCCCTGGTAGGCAATTCTGGTTCCGTCGTCGCCCTGGTACTCGATCGCGCCGACCGGGATCGTCGTGTCGACATCACCGCCAGAGATGCGAATCGAACTCGTGTTTTCCTTGACGACCGCGCCGAACTCGCCCGCATCGAGCTCCATCGATCGCGAGGTGTCACTGCTCGTCGATACGGACCGCATATTCTGGCTCAATTCGACGAACGCCTGCTCGACCCGCTCGGACTCAGTCTGGGATTCCGTACTGCTAATTGTATCCCCGGCAACGATGAAGATCCCGACGCTGACGGTTGCAACCATCCCAATTAACAACACGAACCCGATCAGTGCCGACTGGGCCCGATCGGTCGACACGCCGCTCACCTCCCGACACCGATTCATACCATCGTGCATGACAGTCCTGCAAATAAGAGAGACCGATCGATCAACCGTTCCCAGATAGTTTATTTCATATGGTTCGGGATTAATAACTGGAAGCAGAAAGCGATCTCATACGGTAAACAGTTACATATCCAATAGCTTTCGTTTAGTGGATCGTACTCGATCGGGGGCATCGATCGTTACGTGTCGAGGTCGATCTCGTGTTTGGCGACGTTGAGGTAGACGATCTCGGGAATACCGCCTTCAGAGTCTATGTCAGGGCCGCCTTCCAGATCGTCATCATACACGATATCTTCATTGCCGCCACCATCAACTGTTAACTCATCCGCTATTATTGCGCCTCCCCATCCAAAATTGCCACCAGTATCGACTTCCGCTCCCGGAGCAAAGATGGTTCCTTCACCATACGCAGTTCCACCCCCACCCTGACCCTGACCCTGATTCACACCAAGATCAAATCTATCTGTTCCGAATATTTCAACATAGCTGGCATTTATATCGTTATCACCAGAATTAGCACAGCCATCTACACAGAACTCTTCATTGTTGTTCAGTTCAAGGGTTTCATTTGTGTAGATTTTCAATGTATGTCCATCTGGTGTGCTTCCAACGTTAACACTGTCCTCGATATCGATATGTCCATCAACGACTAACGTAATATTTCCGTCTTTGAGGTCAAAGTCGTCGGTGATCGTTACATCACCATCTTCGAAGTATCTCCCTTCGTCGATCGTACCGCTGGGAGTCGAGTTCCAGTTTTCCGTATCAGCTTCGGTGATCAATTCCTCGATTTCGTCATTTA
>LFCJ01000489.1_pt1 | contig 24670 bp, 23 predicted proteins | sample 643141 | NCBI WGS metagenome assembly LFCJ01 (sample SAMN03766243, study PRJNA286221) | soda lake metagenome | biome: soda lake; feature: Kulunda steppe; material: water; isolation source: sample B1-Br-g2 brine of Lake Bitter-1 | place: Russia: Kulunda steppe | collected 2010-07
AACGAGGTTCCGGGAGATTGCTCGCCGTCGCGAAGGGTTGTATCGAAGACGCGTGCGGTCTCGATTTCGTCAGTGGAGTCTAACGTGCCCTGGAAGAACTCGACCCCCCTGACGGGTGTCAGAGGAATCAGTGTCTGAATAAGACATTGTACTTCTACACAGGTGCGACCAGCTATATAAGCCTGTTCCTGTCGCCGCCCGTGACCACCTTCGTTGCAGACTAGTCGGCTGGTCATCCGGTCGAAAACCGCCTGACATCGCCGACCTAATATGAATATCCACTCCTTAGGGGTGATGGAATGTGACACTTCACCACTGGCTGTCAGAAGCACGGTCACCTCGAGTTTCCACTCGATCACTCGAGGGCCGCACAGGGAGAGGGGGGAACGTTTTTCTTATCTCACTGTGAGTCATCGATATGAGCGATTTCGACCTCGACCTCAGAGCTGTCGAGGAACACATCGAGGACGAAACCGAGACAGAAACGTCGATTGTCCTCGAGGTACTCAACGCCGCCACTGACGAGGGGATGCTCCTCGAGGCCGTTTCGGATGGAAACGTATGTGTGCTCTACGTCGAGGGTGATATCAACCAGCTGGCTGCCGGATTCGCCCGCGAGATCAAAGAGTCCGGGGGGAATCTCGTCCACTTCCGCGGCTTCCTCATTGTCACCCCGCCGGGAATCGATGTCGACACCAGTCATCTCTAAGCGTTTTCTCACTCTAATTCTAACCGATAACTCGAGTACTCGTGATCAGCCTCTCTGTTCTCGTCCTTGTGGTCGTCCTGCTTCTCGCCGTAAGCGGTGGGCTTGGGGCAGTCTGTTGGTTCTGTGTTGGCTCCGCCCGCGTTCGGACTATCCGTGACCGACCGGGATGGTTCCGAACGCGACTCCGAGCCGTCGGTCCATATATCGCCGCCCTAACGCTCGTACTCGTCGTCAACAAAGGGTTACAGAGCTGGATTGAACGGTTCTCACACGCGTATGGATTCGAGGCGACGGCAACGCTGTATGCAATCGAAGGTGATTTGATCATGACGCTTCAGGGATTCGTTCCCACGCTCGCAATGGGTTACTTTTCGGCGGTGTACGTCGTCGGCTACGCCATCCTCCTCGTTGCCCCGTTTCTCATCTACCTGTTCGCTGAACGCGCTCGCCCGATCAAACTGCTTGTGACGGCATATGCGATCAACTACGCCGTCGCCGTCGTGGCGTATGCGACGGTCGTCGCCTACGGGCCGCGAAACGCCGACCGGACCAGCAGTGCCAGCAGTGCCGACGCCCCACTCCTCGAGATGGTCCCCGATATTACGACCATCACCGCGCTGGTGAACACGAACACGAACGTCTTTCCCTCGTTACACACCTCGCTTTCGGTCACCGTCTTGCTCGTCGCTGCGGGCACTCGAGTAACCTTTCGCCGGTGGTTCGTCGTCGCGGCGATACTCGCCGTCTCGATTGTCTGTGCGACGATGGCGCTTGGAATCCACTGGGCGCTTGACGTACTCGCCGGCCTCGTTCTTGCGGTCGTCGCAGTCAGCGCAGCCGGTCGAATCGTCGACTAACGGTTCGTTCACATAGCGCATCTAGACATGACGCACTGACTGGTTTGATACTACACTGACCGATATAATAAACAGGCCCGCCCACAAACTAGTCCCCAATGGCGTTTGATGGACGGCTCTATACGGGAACGATCAAACGCGGGACCAAATCACTCGGCGTCCATACCCACCTCAAATCACTCTACTGGGGACTCGAGATTCCACGAAAACTCCATCGGCTCTCTCGAGCCGAGGAAATCACCCACGAGATCGCCGGTCTTCCAGTTACGTTTCCACTCCGAGAGTACTGGCAGTACCAGCGCTTTCGGTGGATGCACCCCGAGATTGGACTGTTCGAGGAGCTAGTCGACTCTCTCGAGCCCGGCGACGTGTTTTACGATGTCGGCGCACATCTCGGCTGGCACACGGTCGTCGCGGCGAGCGTCGACCCCGACGTCGAGGTGGTTGCCTTTGAGCCACATCCGGAAATCGCCACGCGACTCGAGGCGGTTCTAGAGTGTACCGGCCACGAGGTTGACTGCTGGCAACTCGCACTAGCCGATTCGAACGACACCGTTGCGTTCAGTGCTGACCCAACCGCCGGGGCACACATTTCGGGCGCTCGCGGTGAGCAGTTGACGGAGACAATTGAGATTGAGACGGCCGCCGGGGACTCCCTCGTCGCTGACGGACTCCACCCGCCGGATATCCTCAAAATCGATGCCGAGGGAGCCGAGGCGGCGGTGCTTCGAGGTTTGCAGGAGACGATTGCTGACCATCGACCAAAACGCATCTACTGTGAGTTTCACGAGGGCGACCAGGCGGTCAGAGACCTGTTCGACTCCTTTGGCTACGACTGTGAGCCGTTCAACTCGGCGCGTCCGATTCTTCGAGCAACGCCAAGATGAGCCGATGTCTACGATTCCGCTCGAAATGTCAGCTGATGGCCATCCGAATCACACACGACAACACTCGCGTCGGTCTGCTCGAGCGAGCATTTCGTCTCCGACATAGCCTCGAGTGCCGAAACGACCCCCTCGAGGTCGTCAGTCCGGAATCCCAGATCGACGTGGACGCCGCCGCGGGCGTCAGCAAGCCCAATCTGTGGCTCCCATAACTCGAGGGCCATCGGTCCCTGGAGTCGGATTCGCCGCCGATTCGTCCCGACATCGACGGGTTCGAACCCCAGTGATTCATACAGCGCTCGTGCCCGCTCGAGAGCTGCCACCTCCAACACGACTTCGAAAATGCCGTCGATACCCGGTCCCTCGACGCGACTCTCCCCAAGTTCGACGCAGTTTCCATCCGGATCGTAGAGATACAACGAGCGGGCGTTCCCGAAGGTTACCTCCTCTAAGTCGAAGTCGGCCGCGAGTCGGTCCCACCACTGGTCGTACTCCGACGCCGGGACTGAGAACGCAAAGTGGGTGTGGAGCCCGCCACGCGGAATCGAGGTGGGGCGTCGACAGATGAGGTCGGTCGACCCCGCTTCGAACGCAATCTCCGCTGCCGTTTCCCGGCCCACCGACAACCCGAGAGAGCCCTGATAAAACTGCCGTGACTCCTCGAGATGTTTCACCTCGAGTGCCAGCCAGTCGAGTCCGGTTAGCATAATGTGGTAGAGGGGTGGCGTTGGTATCAAACCCGCTGTTGGTCGGCACCCGACTTTCCGCCTCACGCGTGTTTATCCGTCAGGCATCCGTACAATGGGTATGGCAATGCGTATCGACGAACGAGCGACGGCGTATCGGGAGGTCGACCGGTTTGAGGGCGGTGTTGGTTGGATCGCCCACCCTGAGGAGACAATGTTGCGGGCGAGCCACGCCCTCGCTATCGACGGCGACGTGTGGGTCATCGACCCGGTTGATGCTGATGGACTCGATGACCTTTTTGCGGAGTTCGGCGAGGTCGCTGGCGTAGTCGTCACTCTTGACCGTCACAAACGCGACGCAGCAGCGGTCGCCACCCGCCACGACGTTGCCGTCTGGATTCCCGACTGGTTTTCCGGCGTGGCTGAAAAACTTGACGCCCCGGTCGAACGGTTTGGGGCCGAACTCGCCGACACCGGAATCGAAGCCCACCCGCTCAAACAAGGCCGGTTCTGGCAGGAGGTTGCCCTCTATGAGCCCGACTCGAAGACGCTCGTCGTCCCCGAATCCGTCGGGACGGCCGACTACTTCCGGGCTGGCACCGAACGCCTCGGCGTCCACCCGATGCTTCGAGCCGTGCCACCACGTGCGACCCTCAGCTCGTTCGAACCCGACCGTATCCTCGTCGGCCACGGCCCCGGTATTATGAGCGACGCAACCGCCGCTTTAGATGAAGCGCTCTCGAGTTCACGCCGGCGTGGCCTCAAACTGTATGCCGAGAATGCCCGACTCCTGTTACCGTTCTGAACGGTGGGAATTAACACGCCGAACTCCGTACTCGACATATGGTATATATTACTCGCGGACTCGTCGATATCCTTTGTGACCTTGCAGCGGATGCCGACCCGGATGACCTCTCGACCGGCGTTTCGGTGACGCCCGCCGGCGAACTCAGCGGTGGGCCACCACTGCCACCGGAGACGCCGGTGTTTACCGATTTCTTGCTTCCAAGTTCCGGGAACGCCGTCAATGCCGTCTTTGGGGTCGAGCTTTCGACACCCGCTCGGCAGGCACAGGGGCGATTCGTCTCTCATCCCGTCGGCGAACTCATGGTCACCCTCCGTGACGACCTCGCGGCGGTCATCTTCGTTGCCGTCCCACCCTGGGATGAATCATCGTTTGCCGCCTTCGACCGCGCCGGCGACGAACAACCACTCGAGATAATCGACGCCGAACCGCCCGCTGAATCTCTGCCCTAAGCTCAGTCCAGATAACCAAGTCCTTTTAACTGCTCTGTGATCTCTTCGAACTCAGCTTCGGTCAACTCGCCTGTTCGCTGATGTTGGATGACGATCGAACGGAGCAGGAATCTGACGAGGTCGCTCGTACTCGAGAAACTGGTCCCTTCGATCGTTTCTTCGACCCGCTCGGCAAGGTCCTTCGGAATCGACACCGTGGTGTAGTCGGTCATACTGAACGGTTTGTCGCCGCAGTAAAAGGCATGTCGTCGCGGTCAAGGGAATGTTACCCTGTCCTCAGGCAGCCAAAGGACGGGGTTCTTTGTGTCTCAATCTTAATAGCCGCTCATGGGCGTTCGGCCACCCTCAAACGATGATAACAATGAACCTGAGAGCATCGAGTTCGGTATCGCCGCCGTCGACGCACATCTCAGAGAAGTCGAACTTTCCTTTCCCGCCTCGAGAGCGGATGTTGAAGCAACACTCGGAGATGAACGGATTCCCTACGATGTCTACGGAAACGATGTCCCGCTTTCGAAGATTCTCGAGGGACTTGCTCACGAATCGTTTGACTCACGTCAGGAACTCCTGAACGCACTCCATCCGGCGTTCGAACAGTACCGAAAAAACAACGCTGGTGGATTTTTCTCGCAACTGCGAGCGCTATTTCCGTTCTGAGCGCGGTTTCGAGTGAGTCTCGCTGTCCGCTCGGCTACTGGCTCTTTCACCTTTCTCACGGCTCTGACGGTGAGTAACCTGCTCGAGTCGGCGCTGTTGTTCTCGGTGAAGCGTGACGATCATATCCGAGAGGACACCGAACATGAGCAGTTGGACGCCGAGAATAATGCCGGCGGCGGCGGCGACTGCCAGCACTTCGTGGCCGACTTCGTACCGAACCCAGCGAGCGAGGACGTAGCTCGCAATCGCGCTACCAGCGAGAATCGCCCCGATGCCAAGGCTCCCAAAATAAAACAGGGGGTTGTTGGTTTTCGCCAGCGAATAGAGCGTGAAGATGATCCGTCCGCCGTCGGCGATTGGATTGAGGTTCGTATCCGATTCGGCCGGCCGCGGTCGGTAGCTAATCGGAACAACGGCCGTCTGTACCCCGTGTTTGACACACTCGACGGCCAGTTCCGTCTCGATGGTAAAGCCATCAGCCTGCAACGAGAGTCGCGCTACTGACTCAGTCGTAAACGCGCGATATCCCGACAGAATATCGCCATACGCTGCACCGTGAATAACCCGGAACGAGCGGTTGATCAGGCGATTGCCAACGCGGTTGAGGCGAGTCATCGCGCCCGGTTCCATTCGCGCAAACCGGTCACCAATAACGTGGTCATAGCCCGCTGCAAGCGGCTCGAGCATCGCTTCGGCATCGGCCGGATTGTACGTCTGGTCACCATCAACCATCAGCACGTACGGAACCTCGATGTGCCGCAGGGCTTCCCGCACCGCCTGTCCCTTCCCCGATCCGGACTGGGTGAGAACCCGAGCCCCGTGCTCGCGGGCAACCGCTCTCGTCTCGTCACTCGAATTCCCATCAATAATGAGCGCGTTGGTATAGCCATACTCGGCAAAGCCGTCGACAACGGCGCCAATAGTTGCTTCCTCATCGAGCGTCGGAATCAGCACACAGACCTCCGCCGGATCGACCGCTCGAGACGGCGACGGTTCGGCCATCGATAGCACGCGACCATCGCTGTCGGATGCCGCATCGGCCGTCGGGCCGTCCCCATCGTTATCCATCGTCACCAACTGTTTTACCCGATTGTAAAAGGATACTGATTCACCCGCTCACTGCGTGGCGAGCGCTTCCTCCTCGCTCAAGCGCTCTTGGGCTCGGTCGCGGTCTTCGGGATAGCCGACGTCAATCCGCCAGCCGTCCATCCGGATGGCATCGATGGTGCGTCCAGACTGGATGAGCAAGTCGATGGCATCAGGCAGTTCGTACTCGCCGCGGTCGGAGGGCTGGACGAGTTGACAGGCGTGGAAGATTGCCGGCGTAAACGTGTAGAAGCCGGTCATGACGAGGTTTGATGGGGGGTCCTCCGGCTTTTCCATTACCTCGACGACTTCGCCATACTCGTTGGTGTCGAGGACGCCGTATCGAGAAGCCTCCTCCCATGGCACCTCTTCGACGAGAAACGCCGCATCTGCGCGGTCTTCTTGCTGGCGGTTAATGACGTCTGCAAGATTCCCTCTGAAGATGTTATCCCCGAGCATTAACACGAAGTCATCATCGATGTGGGGTTCAGCTTGGAGGATCGCGTGGGCCAGTCCAAGTTGCTCACGCTGGTGGGCATAGGTGATCGGCACCCCCTCGTAGGTGTCACCATACCGTTCGATAATCTGTTCTTTCTGGTAGCCGACGATGACGATCAATTCGGTGACGCCAATCGAAAGCAGATTGTCAAACACGTCTTCGATGAGTGGTTTCTCGTTGACCTCAACGAGAACTTTTGGCTTATCCTCCGTCAGCGGGCGCAAGCGGGTGCCTTTCCCCGCCGCGAGTACGACAGCTTGCATGTGCCTAAGCCATTCGGTGTGCCTACAAATACTTTCTTCTCCCAATGACTGCCGTAGGCATACGATACGATCGCCGCCGATTACGATGACTCCGCTGTAAGCCCAACCAGATCCGGATGCGCTCGCAACGCTTCTGGCACCCCCTCGAGTCCTTCATTTTTCACTCGTCTCCGTACTGCCTCCCACGCTCGATGACGGATGACGACACGGACCGGGATCGACTCGAGGTCGAGGGCTTTCGCAATCGTGAGTCGGTGGTTACCGTCGACGAACAGCAGTTGTCCATCGCGACCGATATGGACGGCGACGTCCGTCATCGAACGATTAAACGACCCACTGAGCAACAGTGAGCGATAGTCCGTGCCATGAATTGCCGGTTGTGACCGATAGCCCTCGGTTCGAATCCGGTCGTAGAGACCGTCGATATGGGCACACCGGTCGAAAACGTCCTCGCGGGACCGGCAGCCGTTCCACACCGTCTCGTTTTGCTCGATCTGTCCGAGAGCATACTGGACGTAGTCCGTCTCCTCCCACGGGACGTCGTTTTCAAATCGCTCTCGGAGCGTCTGCACGAGCGGTCGGTCAGCGAACCGACCGGCAGGACGGTCCCAATCACCGCCGCGTATCTCGCCCATATTCCGCCACTTATCGAATCGCGTCGTCGGCTCGTGGGTAATCGATTCCGGAGCAACCCAGATCGGTTCGAACACCGCTTGTTCATCGGCGCACTCTCGACCGCTGAGGCGCTTCCATCGGTATTGAAGATAGTACCAGTAGCCACGAGGACTGAGTCCGAACTGACGGAGGCTGGCGTCACAAAACGTCGCCACCCCATCCTGGCGAAGCACGTCGTATCCCCGTCGAAAAAGCCCGACAGTGGTGTCCGATCGATCACTCATCGTCCGTTCACCTGCAACTCTCGAGTCGGTGTTGATGCGCTTTTCGTTCTCGAGTTTCACGTCTGGTCGGTGAGAAGCGCCTGAAGGTCCGGATGCGTCCGAGCGGATTCGGGGATCGTTTCTGGCTTGGCAACCGCTCGTTCGCGTACCGCTTGCCAGCGGCGGTGACGAGCGCTGACGCGGACTGGAATCGCCTCGAGGTCGAGGATTCGGGCGATAGCAAGCCGGTGGCGACCATCGACAAATCGGAACTCGCCGTTGCGGGAAATATCGACGAGCACCTCGTCAACGGGGGCAAAGCGCCCGCTTGCGTCTTTATGACGCTGGTCGTCCGTCATCAACTCACGCTGTCGCCGATAGCCGTGTTCACAAATCGAGTCGTACAACGCATCGACCGCCCGGCATTCTCGTCTCACATCCGCTTTATTATGACAGCCCCGCCACCGAACGATTCCACGTTCAGCCGCCTGTTCGACATCCCTAATAAACTCGATTTCCTCCCACGCCCGGCCCGCTTCGAACCGTTCGGTGAGTGCCTGTACGACCGGCAACTCCTCGACTGTCGCTGTCGGACGGTCCCACTCACCACCGACGACGGTCCCAATATCAGCCCACTTGAAATCGCCGGGAAACGGCCCACGACCAGTCACATACTCGAGTGCTGTTGGCTCGACCTCGAGTATATGAAACGGGTTGGCAAGCGCCTCATATCGGCGAAACCGGCGGTTACACAGACACAACGCCTTGAGATATCGGTCGGACTGATAGAGTCCACGCCGACCGGCCGTATCCATCGCTCGCCGACAGAGGTAGCTGGTCCCTTTTCGCGTGACCGGCCCGATCCCTTCCTCACGGGCGACTCCGAGTGCCCGGGCGAGCAATCCAGTCGGGAATCTTGAGTCGTCGCTCACGAGTGGCTCACTGTCGCGTCAGTACTTTTGTGTTGCCGTTTTTGCTGTCTTCATTAGTGGACGTTAGCTCGTGCTGAACGGGACATCGATCGGGAGGTTGTTCCCAATCGTTTTTCTGAAGCGCTGAGAGACCCCCATCAAGACGATGAAGTAGACGGCTGCCCCGAGTGCGACGAGTCCGATCGTCACCGCGTGTGTCTCGATTTCACCAAGCGTCCACGTTCCTTCAACGACGGCGTCCATCGGTCCGATCGCTCGCTGATCAACGGCGAGTCGTCCACCGTAAACGACGACGCCCATCGCCAACGCAGCAAACAATTGTTCGGCGATGTTCCGAATCGGGACGGTAACGGTCACGATCCTCGAGAGGGCGCCCATCGAAAGTGCGACACCAAAAACCGCCGAGCCAGCGGTGGCAACAGCGGCGCCGACCCAGCCATACAGGTAGATGAGGACGACGTTCAACAGGAGGTTGACCCCGATGAACGCGAGGTTGATCCAGAAGGCGAGGTCGGGGCGATCGATCGCGTTGAGCGTATTGAGCAACTGCTCTTGATAACTAAAAATCAAGACGGCAGCGATTAGCAGCGGAAGCACGGCCGTTCCACGGACGAATTCGGGGCCAAAAATCAGGAGGATTCGGTCACCGAGGAGCGTCCCCCCGACAAGCCCTGGAATAAGAATCAGGCCACCGTATGCGAGTGCATCATCGACCAGTTTCGATACCATCTCCATATCTTTCTGTGCAGAGAGCTTGCTCATCTCCGGAAACAGCGTCGAACTCATCGCCTCACCGAACTCGGTCAGAATCTTTGCCACGCCCCATGCAACAAAGTAGACGCCGACGAGTCCACTCTGGACGAACGCCCCCAACACGAGAAGGTCCGTCCACTCAAACCCGCGGGATTTGACAGACCCCATCCAGGAGTATTTTGCAAAGTCAAAGAGACTGATGAAGTGGCGCTTTGCTGGCTTTGCAAGTGGCATTGAAAGAATCACCAGGCCGATAACGCTCGCGACCACCCAGCCGAGTGTGTATCCGACGATGAGCCCGCTGATGCCAAACCCAAACACGACGAGCAAAACCTGTAACGCACTTCGACTTAGTAATTTAAGCAATTTCAACCCGGCCTGAATATGGACGAGGTGAGACCCCTCAACAGCGTGGTGGGTAAACGAATAGAGCAGTCCCCCAAACAACAGTACAACAACGAGTTCAGCAACGGGCGCACCGATGTAGGCGTTGAGGTACGATTGCCCCAGTAGTGCGGCTGTTGCTGGAATCGCAAAGAGGACGCCCATCGTAACTAAGCCTGTTGTAAAGTACGCTTCAGGCTCTTCACCTTCGCTGATCCGTTTTTTCATAGCCTTTGCAACGCCCATTCTGCCGCCGAGCCTCAACCACGCCACAATGGCCAACACGAGACCGAACATCCCCCAAATCTCGTCTCCGAGCGTACGGGTAAAATACATCGTCGCAACAAAGCCAATACTCGAGGCGAGCATCTTCGAGACGAAGTAAATAAACGAGGTCTGTCCGAGTCTCATTGGTTCTTAATTGTCGTATCCATCTGTGCGCCTCCCGCCGGTCGGTGTGAGACAGCCAACGTATTTACTCACTTCGATTAGTATCGGTCACAGGCAGATCGGGATGAGACGGATCGATAATCGGGCACCGATTGCTAGTCAATCTGGCCCTTCCGACCAGCCTGAACCGGTACTCCTGTCTCGAGTGCTGACTGCGGTTGATATTCTGCGTTGTAATTGATGCATAGAGCCGATCTATCTACTGCCAAGTGAGCAAATCTTAGGCCAGACACTCGGCAAGTTCTCTCGAGCATTTCACACTGGTGTCGTCATACCCGGTGAGTGAGACCAACATATCGACTCACACGAAAACGAGCCGGTTCATCAGGCCATGAAAGCGGTGTTTCTCGAGGGGGCGAGCTGCGAGGAGACTGACTATGATCGCGAGAAGATCCGCCGGTTCGAATCGGGCTGGGAAAAGAAAGGCTGTCACAGTGCGGAAACCTACTTTCAGAGCCGAGAGGCGCTCTTTGAGAGCCTCAAAGAACACGGGTTTGACACCGAAGAAAGCGCCTACTCGTTCGATGTACGGATACCGATCAATATCGGTCGCAACGGCGAACTCATCTCCAACAACAACGCCCGTCACCGACTGTCGATGGCGAAAATTCTCGGCCTCGAGGCGATTCCTGTCGAGGTAATCGTTCGACACAGTCAGTGGCAAGCGATTCGCGCTGACGTACAGGCCGCAACGGGCCCCGATGAGCTATCCGAGCGAGCCCAGACATACCTTGATCATCCCGAAATTCGTCCACTAGTCGATTGGTAGGCTCTCAGCACCCCAGTCGACCAGTGCAACAATAGACGGATTCCCGAAGTGCGATTGTGGGTAACAATACGACACTTACATACTATTCTGGCGAAAAAAGCCCCGTAATGAATTACCTCCGCCAGCTCGTCAGGCGCTACCGACAAGGCGGATGTGACCAGATTCGCCGTTCCGTCGTCGGATTCGCCTCGAGAAAGCGTCGTGAGTTTCGAACACTCGGCGCGTACCTCGCCAACGGTAACGCTCGAGGAGCCCTCTCTTATGGCAGCCGGATGGTCCTCGGTCGGGACCTATACCTCGCTGCCCTCCGTCGGCGACATAACGGAGAACTTCTGGTATCGTTTCCGGAGGGTCGACTGATACTCGACCTCCATGATGAGGGACTCAGCCGCGAACTGCTTACCCGTGGCCGCCGGGAGATCGTCTCTGCAGCAGCATTTACTAACGCTCTTGAACAGTTGGCGGCGACAACAACCGGGCCCGTTACTGTCGCTGAAGTCGGCGCAAACATCGGCTACTACGTGTTGCTCGAGTGTGCGACACTTGATGACCAAGCCAATGTCATCGCTTTTGAACCGTCACCCAGAAACGTGGCCTTTCTCGAGCGGAATCTGGCGCTCAACGGTCTCGAAGAACGCGTCGAGGTTCACCAACAGGCCGTTGGTGACCGGCAGGGAGAGGCACGACTCCGACTCTCGACGAAGTCGAACTGGAACCGAATCGAGACGAGTGGGATCGATCCGCCACGGGAGCTAAGCGGGACGTCAGTCCCAGTCGACATCCTCTCTCTCGAGTCGTTTCTGGGCGATCACAGCCGGGACCCGAAGACGATCGATGCCGTCCGGCTTGATGTACAAGGATATGAAGTCGAGGTGTTCGCTGGGATGGAACCAATTCTCGCCGCCGATCATCCGATGGTGATTTTCGTTGAAACCCATCCGAACTACATAGAGCCAGCACGCCACGCCCGGATGATCGACCGGCTTCGGACAGCGGGCTTCAAACTACTCAGCGCCGCCGATGACGACCGCGTCTACGATGTGTCCTCACTTTCAGACGACCGTGTCTACGATACACCCATGGAGTTGGTCTTGCAGCGCGGGCTCGAGCGTGCTGAGGAGGGGCCAACAAACGACACTCACGTCAAAACCGTATGAAGCTTCACGACTTGCTCACAGAGAGCGTCGACCGTGCCGTCCTCACCCAGCGAGCGGATGGTTCGTTCCCTCCTGGACGGAACGGACCGGTCGCTGAATCGATGACGCCGGTTCGAATGACCGCAAAATGGGTTCGAGGCCTCTGTCATGAGTACGAACTAACCGGCCGCAGAGATCACTTAGAGCGAATTCGCCGCGCTGGCGACTATCTCCGTTCGGAGCGGCCAAGCGGCGCGACCTTTCACTGTCGAACTGTCGACGGCAAGGATCAGTGCAACGGGCTTATTGGGCAGGCCTATCCGATCATCGCTCTCTCGATGGCTGCCGACGCGCTCGAGGAGGACGCCTATCGAAAGATCGCAGCCGAGGTGTTCGCTCTTCACCCGTTTGATCCTGAAATTGGCATCTGGCGTCGCGTGGAAATAGATGGGACCGTACTGTCGATAGACCGGACGTTCAACCACCAACTCTGGTTTGCCGTCGCCGGCTCAACCCTCGCCGATATCGATCAGATCGACCAGGAGATACGGCAGTTTCTCGACCGCCTCGAGACGACGCTCAACGAGAGTGACGGCCTCATTGAACACCAGGTTCGACCAACGCTTTCGGCCACTCGTTACGCGGGCATGCTCACCGATTCGTTCAAACGTCCGCTCGTCCGAACAGAGCTGCTCACTCACCTCCGACCGCCGCGGTCCGCTCGCGCCCTCGAGGAGAAAGCCAGAAACTACCAGTCGGTCAACCTCTTTGGAATTGCACTCCTCGCCCGCCGGTACCCACGTCACGACATCTGGGACCACCCGAAACTGGAGGCGACCCTCGAGTACATCCGAACCGATGCCTACCGGACGCGAATCGAAGAAAACGGTCACGGCTTCCAGAACAAGGCGACGGGCTTTCAGAACGCTGTTGCCCTCGAAACATTCGACCGAGCCACGGCGGCTGAGCGCCAGTGGTGGGTCGAACGACAACTCGAGTGGAGCTACGACCACGAGACGGCTTCACTCGGCCGCGGAGCTGTTGATCCAGTCTCAATGGCTGGCAACTGTTACATCGTCGCCTACCTTCCTAATATGGAACTTACTGTTGATTTGGGCGACGTCTCCAACGTGTCGAACTCGTAGCTCTACGCTGTTGGTCACTCCGTCCAACTGTTTCGATACACGCGGATCACCGGCTGAGGGCCGATGCATACTCCATCTCGAGTGCTTCTACCAGCGCTTCCCAGGACCGTTCATCCTGGACATATTGGCGGGCCTGATCGCCTATCTGCGATCTTCGGTCTGGCTCACGCAACAGCGTCTCGATTCGCGATGCAAGTGTCTCTGCGTCCCGCATTGGGACTAGGTAGCCGGTCTTGCCGTCTTCGATCACGCTCTCAAGACCGCCGCTGTCGGTCGTGATGACTGGAAGACCGTGAGCCATGGCCTCGAGGACCGCATTCGGCATGCCCTCTCCTTCGGTCGACGGGAGAACAAAGACCGTTCCCGACTGGTAGTAGGTATCGACAGCATCGGGAGCAACCTCGCCCTCGAACGTGGTAGGAACCCCGTGTTCCGTTGCCAATCTCTCGAGAGACTTCTGTTGGTCTCCGTCGCCGACGACCAGTAGCTCAGCCTCCGACGAAACTGTCCCAATTGCCTCGATAAGGTACTTTACTCCCTTTTTTGGGGCCAGTCGACCCACAAAGAGGACCGTCTTTCCCGTGAGTGCAGCAGGCTGCGCAGGGACGCTCACGCCGTTTCCAAGCACCCCGATGTTCGGCTCGAGATGTGGAAAAAATGACCGCACGTCGGCTTCGATTTCTGGCGATTGCACCAAGACGCGAGTGTCTGTGAGCACGCGCTCGATCATCCACCGCTTCCAATTTACGTCTCGCATTTGGTAGAAGTCGTTACCGCGAATCCAGGCGAAATATGGAATTCCGGCAACCCGGTTAACCAGTAGTCCGAGAAATCCAATTGGGTAGATTGTCATGCACTGGAGACAGTCAAATCGTCTGGAATACCGAAGAAGCGTCAGGAAACAGAGTGCGAGGAAGGTGAGGTCGCTAATAAACGGTGACCAGCCTACGTGTGGGACGCGAACGACGTTGTAGGGCAGTTCCGAATCGTCGTGACTCCCATACCGCTTTGTCACGACCGTCACCTCCGTGCCAGCGTCGGCGACGGCGGCTGCCATCCGCTTGGTCTGGGTTTGTAAGCCGCCGATTGAATCAGGTGGAAACTCTTTGACGACGATCGCAACGTGCATGCTTCGCTCCCAACCTACTGGTGAACCGTTATTGCAGTGTCGATTCCGCAGTTGCGCAATCGGGTGACTCGCCGATTCCAACTCGAGTACATCTCACTCCAGCTAAACCAGTGGGTTTTTGGTGCCGATTATCTTCCACCAGCACACGCTCTCTGCTGGCTATGTCAACGCATACTTCCTCTCTCTCGGTTATTATCCCTGTCTACAACGACCCCCACGGCATCCGAGATACCCTCGAGTCGTTTCTCACGACCGTCTTCGAGCCAGGCGACGCCGACGGCGTCGAACTCATCGTCGTCGACAACGGCTCGAGCGATCACACCCGCGAGGTAGTCCGGAAGTATTGCGACGAACACGAGTCGATCACGCTCGCGGTCGAAGCTGACGTACAGGGATCCTACGCCGCCCGAAATTGCGGTATCAGACACGCTACTGGCGAGGTGTTTGCCTTTCTCGATGCGGATATGACTGTTTCTGCGGGCTGGCTTTCCGGTGTCCGGGAGGCACTCGAGTCGACCGGGGCCGATTACCTTGGCTGTGACGTAGCCCTTCAGGCACCGCCCAATCCGTCTCTTGCCGCCCGATACGACCGACACACGGGGTTTCCAATCGAGCAGTACGTGACGCGCCAAGGGTTTGCCCCAACTTGCTGTCTGGTAGTCCGACGATCGGTCTTCGAGAATGTTGGCCTGTTCGATCCTCGACTGGCCTCCGGCGGCGATAAGGAGTTCGGAAATCGGGTTCGAGCTGCGGGCTACGACCTCGCCTACACCGACGCGGTGACGCTTACACACCCGACGCGAAACAGCATCCGGGCGCTGGTCAGCAAGGATCTTCGGGTCGGTCGCGGCCTCTGTCAACTACAGCGGTATCATCCTGAACGCTATGGCACTCCTGGCCGTCCACCACGCCCGAGTGGGATTAAATCCCCAACCCCGACGCTGCCGACACGAGACCGACTCACGTTTGGCGCACTCTCGACGGCACTCACCGGAATACGGGGCCTTGGCTACTATCGTGAGTACGCAACTGGGGAGAAACGGACCGCGCTGGCGATTCCATCCCTCGAGTAGGTCACTCCCGGTCCTCAGTCAGCGAGTCACGATCGATCTCGAGGAGCCCATAGAGGTAGCCAAATCCGACAGCGGCGGTAAAAATGAAAATCGTAAGCAACTGTTTGAGTTTTGGGGTTGATGGATCGCGCACGAGCGAGCCAACTCGTGCGGGAACGAACCTGCACAACAGTTGTTTCAGATACTCGTTTTTGTCGCCGGCGGCCTCCGGTAACAGGAGATCCATGATTCGTTTGGAGTAGCCCTGCCAGAAGGACCGAAAGACGAGCCAGCGAAAGTCCCCGCGGTAGGCAAAGAGTTTGTGATGGACGACGGCATTGGTGTTGTAGATCACACCCCGTCCGTACCGGTTTGCCATCCGGATACAGACCGGCGCTTCGTGGGCCTGGATATGCCGATCACCCTTCCGGCCAGTGTTTTCGTCGTAGCCGCCGACGTTTAAGAATATCTCCCGACGAAAGGAGATGTTCGAACCGTAGGTGTTGCGCAACTCCGCCATGTGCTCGCCCATCCCACGCTCATCACAGCCGACGAGCCAGTAGAACTCCGCCGGAAAGAAATCGGGCTTCTCGATGAGCCAGTCGGGCGCGACGTGGCCGCCAACGGCCAACACGCTCCGGTCATCATAGACACTGGCCAGTTCAGCAACCCAGTCAGGTTCGGCAACCGCATCATCGTCAATAAAGGCGACCACCTCGCCAGTGGCTATTTTTGCCCCCTTCGTCCGACTGTAGGAAATCCCCTGATTTTCCTCGTTACAGTGGAGAACGGTCCGTTCTTCCTCGCCGAAATCCGCCTGCACGCGTTCGAAGACTTCGTCGTTTCCGTCTACGACAATCACGACCTCGAGTGGTTCATACGTCTGTGCAAGAACGCTTTCGACACACGCTGAAAAGACGTCGTAGCGCTCCATCGCGTACGTACAGATGACGACGGAGACCTGCATATGCTCTGCTCGAGCGATTGCCGGCACCAGTGAATAAAGTTTCTTATCTGCTTGGGGCTCGCTGTCGGTCACCCATCAAATCGGTGACTGTCACTGTAGGCCGAATATGAAAGCGTCGCGAACGGATGACAAGGCTTATTCTTCACATGTGTCTGGTGCAAGCTAATGAGTACCGACACCGAACACGTCGAGGATCTCGAGGAGGCGTCGATTCTCGACACGTGGCAGGAGTGGTATCACATCCCGGTGATGGGTGTGATCGTGGCGTTTATGTTCTGGGTTCGCGCCCAGGCCTATGAGCGGTTTATTACTGACGACGGAACGCCGGCGCTACAAGCAGTTGACTCGTGGTATCACTGGCGAACGGTCGAGTGGACGGCAGAAAATTATCCACGGACGATGCCCTTCGAGGTGTGGACAAGCTTTCCCTCTGGCCGGTATGTTGGCCAGTTTGGGACGCTGTTCGATCAACTGATCGTCACGGCGGCGATGATCGTCGGTCTGGGCAGTCCGTCGACGGAGACGCTGTATCTCGTCTCGCTGCTTGCGGTTCCCGCAATGGCTGCTCTCGTCGCCGTTCCTGCTTTCTATATCGGTCGGCGTCTAGGCGGGACAATCGGTGGATTTGGTGCGCTCCTCTTGTTGGCACTTGCTCCCGGCGAGTTCCTCCGTCGGTCGACTGCGGGCCAACTTCAACACCACGCCGCTGAGGTGCTGTTCATGGCAATTGCCATATTAGCGATGATGGTTGCCCTTCGCGTTGCTGAAACCGAACAACCGATCTACGAACTGATCGTTGACCGCGACTGGGAGGGGCTTCGAACGCCGGCAATCTACAGTGCTCTCGCCGGAATTGCCCTCTCGTTGTATATCTGGGTCTGGCCACCGGGTGTCGTCCTGATCGGTATCTTTGCAATCTTCTTTACAATCCATCTCTGTATCGAGTACGCTCGGGGTACCTCGCCCGATCACATCGCCTTCGTCGGTGCGATCAGTCTCGGTGTCACTGCACTGATCACAACGATACTGATCGAAGAACCCGGCACCAGCGCCACGAGTTTCGGGTATCTGCAACCGCTTGCTGCCGTCCTCGTCGGTGCTGGCTGTGTGTTCATGGCGTGGCTCGCCCGGCAGTGGAACAACCGAGAGCTGCCACGAACCTACTACCCCGCTGCCGTGTTCGGCCTGATTGCAGTCTCCCTCGGTTTCATGGCCGTCGTTCTTCCCGATTTGTTTAGCTCACTTATCGATAACTTCACCCGGCGTGCGCTGCCAATCGGACCGAGCGACACGGACCTGACGATTCAAGAAGCACAACCCCCAGATGACATGACTGGGCGGGCGTTCGCAGAGTTTGGGACGGCATTTTATACGATGCTTGCCGGTCTTGTGTTGCTCGCCATCCGTCCGTGGCGTGGCCGCGAATTCCGTGCTGAACACACCCTCATCCTCGTTTGGGCGCTGTTCATCCTCAGTATGGCGATGACACAGGTCCGATTCTTCTACTACCTCGTCCTCGCCGTTGCGGTTGTCAACGCCGTCTTCATCGGCGAAGTCGCCCGCCTCCTCAATTTCGATATTGACATGCAGGAGGGCATCCAGTCACTTCGCCAAATTGAGACCTACCAGATTATTACGCTCATACTGGTCGTCTCATTGCTATTTATGCCGTTGCTCCCGCCGGTCGCCGGCGACGCAACTGATCCCGAAGATACGAGCCCGATTTCAACCGCTTGGACCAGCGGTGATGCAACTGCACCCTTTGGCGAAGCGATGAAATGGGAGGACTCAACCCACTGGCTTAACGACAACTCACCGGAGCCTGGAAACTACGCTGGGGCCGGCAACGAGGATGAACTCGAGTACTTTGGTACGTATGAGTATCCCGAAGGGGGTGACCACGACTACCCTGAAGGAGCCTACGGCGTCATCTCGTGGTGGGACTACGGCCACCTCATCACCGTCCAAGGTGAGCGGATTCCACACTCCAATCCGTTCCAGTCCAACGCCGATTCCTCCTCGGCATTCCTCACTGCTGAATCCGAAGAACGCGCGGAACTGATCCTTGATTCAATCTCCGTTGGTGAATCACCAAGCGACGAAAGCAACGAGGAACTCGAGGCGATGGTTGGGGATGGTGAGAGCCACGAGGAGATGCGGTACGTGATGATCGATGACGCCACTGCCGGCGGGAAGTTCAACGCTATCACCGAGTGGACGGGGCCGGATTTCGACCACTACTTTGACTTCGACATGATCGAAGTCCAAGGCCAAGAAGAGCAACTTCCAACGGCAAATCAACAGTATCAGGACACGATGACCGCTTCGTTGTACCTCAATGATGCAGACGGCCTCGAGCACTACCGACTGGTTCACGAAAGTGACTCCCACTCGGTCGTCGGTGGCGCGCTAACACCGGATCCAGCGACGGGACAGTTCACCCAAAGTCCGTTTGATTCCACCGAGGTTGGGTCCGGATCGTGGAACGACTTTGCTGCCCTGGATATGCAGCTACAGGCAGCAAACGACGCCAACCAAGCCCTGCCAGCCGGTGATGGGTTCGTTTGGGACGGACAGATTGTCTCCTCGGTGAAAACCTTCGAGCGCGTCGATGGGGCGACGCTCACCGGCTCCGTCGACCCAGCCGCCGTCGAAGACGGTACGGTTACCGCCGCCGTCGGTCTCGAGACCTCAACTGACCGGCAGTTCGTCTACACCCAAGAGGCCGATGTCGAGGATGATGGCAGCTTCGAGGTGACCGTGCCGTACGCGACCGACGACGAACTCGGACCCGAAGACGGCTACACCGACAGTAGCCTCGAGGCACTCGATGACTACCGAATCGTCGTCGAGGATGACGGCGAAGATGTCTTTGCTGGCGAGACGGAGGTTCCCGAGTCGGCCGTTGTCGAGGGCGAAACGATTGACGTGACACTCGAGGATGCTGATGCTGTCGACTTCGATGCTGAGCCGGATGTTGAGGACGAAGCGATGAATCTCGATGAGGAGGCTATCGAAGAGGCAGAAGACACTGAGCAAGAGGAGGAAGCGACGCCGGTCGATGGTGATGGCGGCGGAGACGTTACGCCACGTCTGATGAACTGATCGAAAGTCCGTTGTAATTCGCTTCTCTCGCGGTGCAGTCAGTCGTTTCCGTTTAGAAACCAAAATCTGCGCTTTACACCGACGATGTATACTGTTGGTTAAATGTAGAATTTCCGACGCATGTTGTAATACGTCCACTACTACAACTAAAATAGGTGGTGAGTTGGTGTACAACACACCTTGATAGAACATTCCACGAGGTAATTTATCGCTTTCAACACCTCCCGTGACAGGATAACAGTAATATCAGTTGACGAAAAACCAGTTATTGATGCAGACTCCTGTCTCGATTCTTGCTATTGGATTTTTCGTGACTGCTGTTCTCTTTCTCGCCCTGTTATACACTCCCGTGACGCGACCCGATACACCTGGAAGCGCTGCGTTTGCCGTAACAATGGTCGGCTGTGCACTGTGGGCTCTCAGTCTCGGTGTCGGCCTTCTTTTCGCAAGTGAGACGATTACTGCACTCAGTTGGAGTGGCAGACTCGTCGCTCCAACCGTTCTGACGGCCGGGTGGTTTCTTCTTGCCGTTCGAATCGCCAAAGGGAGACAGCCGCCACAATGGATATTCGGTCTTCTTGGAGGTTACATTCTGTTTGAATTTCTTTTGATAGCGACGAATCCGCTCCATCAGATTGCCTTTGATCCGGCAGTTGTTGCCAGTGCAACTGAAATAACTCCTCAGTGGAACACCTGGTTCTGGATACAGGCACTGATCAACTATCTCTTCATGGGAAGTGCGACGTTAATCCTCGCAACGGAGGCGATGCAAACCCATGGACTTCGACGGCGACAATGTGCACTGTTAGCCACGGCCGCCGTCCCGACTGCGATTGTTAATATTGCAACCATAACCGGAACCGTTGACGTAGCCAATGACCTGAGTCCGTTCGGACTAACGGGTAGCGCACTTATTCTCTTCGTTGCAATCTATCGGGCAGAGTTCCTCGATATCGTCCCGATTGCCCGTGAAACCGCCCTCGAGGAACTCCCTCACGCTGTCGTCACACTCGGGCGAGATGGCCGTGTCGTCGATTACAACGCCGTCGCTCGAGAGTATTTTACTGTTGAACAGGGGATTGGTGTCCCTGCTCCAGCGTTCTTTGCAGTCCTCCCCGATGAGGCAATCACTGCAATCGAAGCCGAGGAGGTAACGCATTTTCAGACAGGATTCGAAAATGACGGCGGAAAGCGGTGGTTTGATTGCACCGTCTCCGCACTCGGGCCGCCCGAAGAAAACGCCGGACGGGTTGTCGTCTTCAGTGAAATCACAGAGCGTATTCAGCGTGAGCGACAGTTGCTCGAACAGGGAGAGACGCTCGCTGAGTTCGCAAATATCGTCTCTCACGATATCCAAGGACCGCTTATGGAACTTCGAAATAGGGCACGCTACGCCGTCCAGACGGGCGAAACAGCCCACGTCGAACAGGTGCTCGAGTCCGCAGACCGAATGGACAATCTGGTCGATGATTTAGTCGAACTCGCCCAGTCTGGCCGTCAGATTGACGCGCCAACATCGGTTTCACTTTCGACAGTTGCAACCCGTGCGTGGCAAAGCATCTGGACACCGAACGCGAGACTCATTGTTGAGACGGACCAACAGATTTCGGCTGACCCCGACAGACTCCAACAGTTGCTCGAAAACTGCTTTCGGAACGCAGTCGAGCATGCCTCACACGAGGACGAAACGGATACCAACACCCACCAACTCACGACCGGAGGAAAGATAGCTATAGATACTGCAACGGAGACCTCTCCGACCGTAACTGTTACCCTCCGGACGCTTCCAACGGGCTTTGCAATCGATGACGATGGGGACGGCATCCCTCGAAAAGAGCGGATCCGTGTCTTCGCTCGAGGCTATACCTCAACGCCGAACGGTACTGGCTTGGGGTTAGCTATTGTTGAACAGATTGCCACTGCACACGAGTGGCACATTACCGCAGGGGAGTCACCATCCGGTGGAGCGCGCATCGCAGTAACCAATGTGGAGATTCTCGAGGAGTGACCGCTCTCAGTTGGTTGACTCACTATACTCGAGTTCAACGCCGGCTTCGTCCGTATTCTCCTGTTCACGTCGTTGGGTTAGTTCGCTTTCGAGTTCAACGAGACGAGTTTTGAGTGCTTGATACGGTGAATGCTCCTCGAGTTGCGCAGGGGGATAGAACGACTCGAAAAACGAGAGGCGGTTCGCGACTGCTGTTCGTTCACGCTCGATTGGTGACTCTTCGAGGCGCGCACACTGGGTGCCAATCGCTTCGATAGCAGTGTGGCTGACAATCGGTTTCCGGTAGATGTCATCACAGTTGATTGAAAGAAATCGGAAACTGGGCCGATCTCTAACGGTAACGACCGTTCGACAACCGCGTATCAATTCACTGATGGCATCCTCAACATCGGGTTCGAGTAGCGAACTATCAAGCACCGCCACGTCAACCGACCGGTCGAACCGTGCCCGCAGTTGGTCAGCCGTGTGTGCTCGAACGACGGTATACTCGGTGGCCAACCACTGGCGATACATCTCTGTAATCCGTTGGTCTGCATCGGCGAGTAACACCGTCGGTGGCTCTGACTGGAGATGGCTGTCAACCCAGTTTGCTAGTTCATCAAAAACCGTATCCAACTCCCGGCCGGCCGGTGTCCGACAGTACTCGACGCGCAACGGCGACTCAGTAAGAACCCGTCGTTCGACTACCCCTCTCTCTGTCAGTTCCGAAAGTGTCTCTGAAAGGACTTTCGAAGAAATAGCTGGAATCGCCTCGAGAAGGTCGTTAAATCCCAGTGGCCCATGGTGCCGAAGTGTGAGAAGGAGTAACGCTGTCCACTTTTTTGAAAAGAGGTTCGCTCCCTTGAGCGCCTGTTGGCCTGATGAGGGAAGCGAAGTGTCAAAATCCGCTTCTTTCATATACCGTAATACGCAACGAGGTATATTGCTGTTACGACCGGATTGCTGGCTTCGATAGCAGTAGTGCAGTATGTGATTAGTGTGACAGTGTGGTAAACAGGCGAACAAATCAAGTAGTGAGGATGAGAACAACCACTTTGATGCATGACGGAGACGGTAGAGGGCTGTTACTCGTCGAGGATAACCAAGCCGATGCAGACGTCGTCAAACGGCTTCTGGTCGAACATCGCGGTGATTTTGAGACACGAGAACAAACTTACGCCGTCACAATCGATGTGGTCGAACACGTCACCACCCTTGGAGACGCCACAGAGCGCCTTGCCGTCAGCGGAATCGATGTCGTCCTGCTTGACCTTGGACTCCCCGACAGTGACGGGCTTGAGACGGTCACGACGGTGGTCGAACAGCGACCGGAGGTGCCGATAATCGTCCTCACCGGTCAGAAAGGCATGGGCGTCGATGCGATTCAACAGGGAGCCCAAGACTACCTTGTTAAGGGACAGATTACTGCTGACATCTTGATTCGGACGATTACCTATGCAATCGAGCGAGCCCGGATTACCCGCGACCTCTTTGATCGGAACCACCGACTCGCACTGGTCAACGAGATACTGCGAACTGACCTCCGAAACGATATGAGTATGATTGTTGGATGGGGTGACCAGCTTCGGACGAGCGTCGACAGCACCCACCAACCGGCAGTGCACGCGATTTTAGAGGCAAGTCAGCACGCACTCGAGTTGACCGACACCGCCGCGCAATTGATCGATATTCTCTCTGAAGTATACACAATTGACCCGAAACCCTGTGAGTTAGCGCCTGTCCTGTCAGGGGCTATCGAACGGTGTCAATGCGAATACGACGTAGACCTCACTGTCGATTGGGATGATGTCGACCGATCACTGTTGTTAGTCGCTGGAACTCCCTTGCTGGAATCTGTTTTCACACACCTCTTGACGAACGCAGCACTTCACACAGAGAGCGCCCGTCCAGTTATTAGGGTCGCTGTGGAACAAACAACACAGCGGGTCACCGTTTCAGTTGCCGATGACGGTGTTGGTATGTCGGCGGCACAAAAACGGTGGCTTACTGGCGCGGATATCGTCGGTGACCGCACCGGCGTTGGCGCTGGTCTCTATTTCGTCAAGACCGTTCTCGAGAGCATCGGTGGCAACCTCGCCGTCGAGGACAACGAGCCACAGGGGACGGTCGTAACCGTGACACTCGAGCGGGTTGAGACGGTGCCATCGTAGATTGGCGATGGCTGTGGCCTCGTGAGCTGCAAATCCTATAATAAATTACATATATTCTGATGGATTGTAGAGACACCTCCTAAACAAATAATCGCAACACGAAAGAGACTTACTTTGAAGTTATCTTGCACGTTACTCCCATGTTAGCGAACGTATATCATGCTATATTTACTATTGTGGTCATGCATAATAAGTGGACTAATAGGCGGTTGAGAAGCCGGTGGCGGTATCCGCTTCTCATCGGTGCCTTCATACTTGTTTTGACAATTGCGAGTGGAGCAGTTGCGGCAGGCGGCGAGGAAGCCGACATGGAGACAATCGATTCGTGTGACGTGATTACTGAAAGCGGCGTCTACGAGTTGTCGACGGACCTTGAGTCAGACAGTACGTGTATTACCGTCGATGCGTCGGACGTTCACTTCGACGGGATGGGGCATACAATTGCTGAGAGTGGAGATGGGGACGGTGAGTACGGGATCAAAGTGAACAACCGGGCTGATGTCACCGTAACAGATGTCACCGTCGAAGGATGGGGACAGGTGGGGATCAAGTACGGGGAAGGAGGGTTAGGCGGCGACGGCGTTCGGGGCGGTGAAATTTCGAACGTTGAAGCAGTGGATAATAACCTGTATGGAGTTCACATTGAGCAGGGCGCTGGGATTACCGTTCGCGATTCATCAATGGGAAATACAACTGCGAACGATGGAATTTACCTTCAAAACTCATGGGACAATTCGGTAATCGATAACACAGTCACCGGGAATGACCGGGGTGGAATCAAACTCGCAAGCAGTGACACGTACAACAACACGGTTCGTGGAAATTACGCGAGTAATAATATTGACGGGATCAGGACGCGGTTTGATACACACAACAACACCTACGAGGACAACGTCGTCGAATCGAACACCCAA
>LFCJ01000490.1_pt1 | contig 24650 bp, 29 predicted proteins | sample 643141 | NCBI WGS metagenome assembly LFCJ01 (sample SAMN03766243, study PRJNA286221) | soda lake metagenome | biome: soda lake; feature: Kulunda steppe; material: water; isolation source: sample B1-Br-g2 brine of Lake Bitter-1 | place: Russia: Kulunda steppe | collected 2010-07
AACAGGTCACACATGCTGCAGCAAAGGCACTTGGGTCCAAACAGGTCACACATGCTGCAGCAAAGGCACTTGGGTCCAAACAGGTCACACATGCTGCACTCTTAAAGGCACTTGGGTCCAAACAGGTCACACATGCTGCAGCAAAGGCACTTGGGTCCAAACAGGTCACACATGCTGCAGCAAAGGCACTTGGGTCCAAACAGGTCACACATGCTGCACTCTTAAAGCCGAGCTTTTGACCCAAATTTCCAGCCCAGGACAATCTACTCAGAAATCAGCTGTCAGACTGCTCCTCCCACTCACACTTTGCTGCTCCCTGCACCCGGCCTGCTGCTACAAGCACTTGGTCAGGAGCGTCTGACGGGCTATGCAGCGCTTGACACTGCCCAAGCGCCGTGCAGATGGCACAGAAGGCCTCTTGATGCAGGGCTTGCCTCATCAATGGCGGCGCATGCCCCAAGCTCTGATGCAGGCTCTGCAGCTGCATGTGCAAGGCGCGAGTTGCTGGGTGACCAACAAGTGTATTCAGCGCAACCAGGTGCTGCGGAATGAGAGTGCTACAAAGTGGAAGTGCTGCAGAGCGGAAAACGGCAAGGGCGTAAGTGCAGCCCAGCAAATATTGAGGCCTAGCCAGCGGCACACGAGCTGCACCTCAAGAAAAGTCACTATTTTGTTCTAGCTCCCAGAATCCTTGTTGCTGCATGCAGGCAGTAGAGGAGGCAAGCAAAGGGCCTTCTCACTTAGTGCCCTTCTATATTATCCTTATGATGCAGAATTCAAACTTTTCAAACACAGCTTACCACCTGTTGCTGTGCATTATCCTGTACCTCAATCTTGCTGTCCAGCTCCTGTACACGAGCAGCCCAAGCCTCAAAGGCCGTACGGCTGCTGCTGGGCGCAAATCGCGCTAGAAGTACAGCCCCGAGCGTGGGAGATACCCTCATGCTGGCCAAAGTTTGGTGGCTGTTATGATGCGGCGGCTGACCAGACCTGCACTGCTTGGGGCCAGTGTCAGGTTGACGCAGCTGCGGCAGCAGGAGCTGCAGCGTCAGGTCGAGCGGTTTGACATCGCCCAGCACCTGCCCAATCAGCTCGAGCACATCCTCTGCAACCTGCAGAAGCATAAAGGACAGTATAGCAGGGCCCTGTATGTGACGGGGCAGACACAGTGTGGGAGACTCCATCTGGAGTGGAAGCGCTGTTTGTGAGTATGCTGAGCTCCTTACAGGAAGTTCCCTGATTCTTTAGCCTGTGGCAGAGGGATCCTTGCGAGCAAGCACAGACACATTCATGCATATCTAAGTTGCATTGCATTAACGCCCCTGGCGACGTAGTGCCTGTTGCGGGTGCTGGGTCATGTTAAACTTTTGACCCCATTATCACCATCCTCAGGGTTGCTCCAGGCATGGCCAGTAAATTGCAAGGCTTGACTTATTCTTTTTTCAGTTCAAGCATGCTCCGGTTTGTTGAGTAAAGCTGAATACTCTCTATGTATCTCTTAGGAGGGGTGCAGCTGGGGCACAAGAAGGGTGCGTTTTTCGCATGCTCCCCACATTGTCGCCCCCAACTTGCTATTCACTGGCTGCGGCCCTCAGGAAAATCTTAAAGATAACGAGAAGGGAAACAAGGGGAGTAGGGGACAGAAGCTTGATCTGCCACGGTATGGACCTTAGTTTCACAGCCGTTCGCCAAATCCAGGTATCTCTAAGTCCACTTCACCAGTGGTGGAGAATCACCACATACGATTCTTCAAATTTAGGACCACATGTCATCCACTAAAGTACTAATGCTCAATGAACTGACTTCATTGCAAAATGATTGGTTTGTGAACACCAGTGGTTGGTAGGTCATCACGCTGGTTCTCTTTAGGAAAATCCGCAAACAACACAACCAAGAACAAACAGGTGTTTCTAGACGCTTTGCAATAAATGCATCTTCAGACGGCAGATCCGCTTCATGTGACGTGCAGGCATACTTCATATGACGTGCTGACACACTTCATATGACATCTGGACATGGAGGAGTGCTACACGATGTGTGTCTGTACACTGAGGCTAAAATGCGTGGCCCACCTGCTGGGAATTCTCGTCATGCAGCGCAGTGTCATGTCTGGCATCAAGGACGGTGCAGACACTCGGGAAAGACATCATGGCCACCTCCTGGAATGGGACAAGGTGGACGGGGGTCGTTCATCAAAGACAACACTCAGTAGAAAGAGGAAAACACTAGGCAGCTGTGACCATAGAAGTGGCCCTCTGTGACTCATGCCCCCAAGCCAGTGAATGAGCTTTTGCAGGCACAAGCGCGCCGTCACTGAGCCATGTCCACACCCATGCCCAAGGGACTTAAGGCCCAGTTGCTTTCCACACCTGTCTGAGACGTTGCGTACCACACCTCAGTTGCGTGCCTCACACTTAGCTGCATACCACACCTGTCTGAGACGGTTGATCTTGTCGGAGGAATCTGCCAGCCCAGCCTCCCCACTCTCTGCTCCTACACCGTCTGTAATACCCTCGCCGCACTGGTACAACAGCAGGTCATGGAGCACTAGCAGCGCTTTGTAGCGCACAGACTTGACAGCATCCAGGAGCCTGCAAAGGTCAGAATCAGGCCATGCCAGATGCATTGGTTCTTGTGCGCCGAACAGGCAGGCAAAGACAGGGATCTGCGCTTGATGAATTTGTGGATGCAAGCGCGGGTGCAGCTCAAAGCTCAAACAATAAAACCAGAGCTGTGGGCCCCAGGCAGTCATGCAGGCCCAAAAGGTGAGCTGCTCAGACCGTGTGTGCCAACCTCACCTCCCTGTTAACAACGGCACAATGAACGTCAGCATGATGCTGCTGCCGTCACTGCAGCGATTGCTTGGGCTGCCCCTGCTGCTGCTGCTGCTGCTGCTGCTGCAGCTGGTGCTGCCGTCATGGGCATTCGCAGCATCTAGCTGCCAGACACGTTCTATAATGGAGGCGCAGCTGGCAACGGCACGAGCACGAACAGTAGAGTCGCGATCTGTGGCGCCTGCAAGTGCATGGATGTCCAAGCCACATAGCGTGCAAGGTGCTGATGGTGCCACGCAACAAAGCAATCCTTCTTGCTGTCATCCCTGAGAGTTTACCCAGCCCAGGCGAGCCTTGATACAGAGTTTCACGCCATCAATTGGCAGCACAGGGCAGCAACTGTAAGGTGCTAGGAGTGATGTGCACACAACCTAAGGGCGATGTCTGAGAGCTTGAGCTTCTGCCAAAGGCACGTGGTCAATTCTTGCTGTGCTCAACCTGTTTGGTGGTTCCATTGACTTCCAGATAGTGACCATTGACTAGGGCAGTGTGTTCTCAGAGCAGCTTGGACCCAAGCAGCATGCACCAACAGGAGCAGCTGCTGCAAGGCAGAAAGTCTGTGCCTTGCAGTGGAAGGCCAGCAACACGCAACATTGTGGAGTAGACTGCCGAGGAGCAGCCTCAGCTGCACAGCCACCCACCTTGTGCCAGGGCCGCAGCCGCATAGCGGGCTGCCTGCATTGGTGCTCCAAAGCACAGCGCCGCACAATCAAGCAGCATCTTGCGCACCCCTGCTCGCGGACATTCCCTGAGCACAGGCAGGAGGTTCTTGAAGGCCTCGCTGGCTGCAAGAGGGCTGTTGGCTTCGACTAGGGCATGGACAAGGGCCTACACGAGCGGAGCAGCCCAAACATACAGGCAAGCTCATCCACTTTCCTGCTGCCTTGAGTTAGAGCAAGTGCGTGTTATTTCACCACTTGACCAGTGAACACGTCGCAAGGGGGAAAATAGGGCTCTTGCCGTTCCATCACAAACAGAAAAGGGCCTGAGCCACCTTGGACTGGCCAGACCTCCAATGATCACCAATATGCTCCTTCAGAAGCCATCAACATAGACCACACTTAGCTCAACATAGACCACGCTAAGCTGAACACCAAATCAGGCCAGAGGTACACATACGTCCCGGGTGCGTGACTGCGTGCGTGTATGCACAAAGTAGAGAGATGCAGCTCGTCAACAACCCTAAGCTCCTCTGCATGGCAGATTATTCTGGATGAACAAGCTCTTTGCAACTCTGAAATGCAAGTCAGCACATGGACCTGACACAATTGTTAACAATGCACCAGATCACCTGAATTGCAACGTCAATCTCTGGAGGGAGGAGGGCAGGCAAGCCAGCCCCAGCTGCTTGCTGCTGGGGCAGGGCCTGTTGTTGCGCAATTATCTACACGCAAATGCACGAGGGCTATCAGCAATGAGCAGGATTGAAAAATAGACTGGGTGCTGCCAGGTTGGGGCAAGGTAAAGGAAAGGCCATGTTTTACAGCCAAACAAAAGCGTGCACATGTCCAAGGATAGGCAAGCAATGTAGATACATCATGATGTAAGGTGCAGCCTGTTGTGCTCCACAAAACTGTTAGAAATGTGCCACAGTATGACAAGCAGGAGGCTTAAACGCAAGCTTAATCTCAAACAGATACAAGCACTCATCTTATCTTTTTCCCTTCCATCAAGTCCTGCGCATCAACGCCTGTACAATCATGCCAGTACTGGCCCTCACAATAGTGCTTCGAAGCATGAGCTGAGTTCACTTCAAACTCCAAACCCTGCCTGGCGGGGCACTTAGCACGCACACACAAGAGCACACATGCACGCACGCATGCATATGCCTCCTGCGTCCACACCTGCGCCAAAGCCATCATGAGATGCAGCCCTTGGAATTCGTCCTGCGCCTTTGCACCAAGAAGGACCTCACTGAGGAAGTTGGCGGCGGCGGATGCCGCCGCAGGTGAGCTGCCGGTCCTGCTCGTGCCTGCGGCGCTGCAGCCCTTGAGCAGGCTGGCAAAAAACTGCTGGAGCACATAGGGCACAGGCACACAGGGCTTGAAGCTGAGCACCCAGGGCAAAGGCATACGTGGCACAGCCAGTGAGTTGCACTCAAGGTGCGTGCCTGCCACTCTTATCAGAGGTGCCGGTGCCACAACAATACGTTGAGCCTTCTCATGAGACACAGCACCCGGGCCCGCTACTCTGCTTTGGAATACAACTGGACTGTGCATGCACGCATCAATCAAACAGTGGAATGCAACCGGGCTGTGCATGGATGCGTCAATCATACAGCGTCATTGCGCCATAACAGCTCTGCAGAGCAGCTTAGATTGTGCATGCAATCATAAAGGCAACAGAGCAGGTGTGCTCCTTGATCTCCAGCCCCTGCACTGTACACCTTGTGACCCAGATCAAGCTTGCACCTCATGCGTGAATTGTCAGGCGTGTGCTTGCATGCATGCCGCAGGCAAGGGTTCATCCAAGCGTGCTACCCAAATTCTACGCACTTGCCAGCACAAGTGACTTTGCAGGACCAAGCCAGCTGCAAGATACAAGCGCACCGGCCAGGGTGCAAGTGCACCTTACGGTGCCACGCCTATTGCGAGGTACAAGCACACCGGCCAAGGCGCTGGTGCACCTTGCAGGGCCATGCCTGTCGTAAAACTTCATTGCACCTGCCAGGGCACGGGTGCACCTTGCATGACCAGGCAGGTTGTGAGCTACAAGCGCACCGGCCAGAGTGCTGGTGGACCTTACAGGGCCACACCTTTTGCGAGGTACAAGCACACCAGCCAGGGTGCTGGTGCACATTGCAGGGCCATGCCTGCCCCACAGGTAGTTCACCTGCCAGCAAAGGTGACCCTGCAGGGCCGCGCCATCATCTGCCGAGCAGGCACCATTGCCATCCATTTGCCCATGTCTACTGCCATCTACGCCTGTGCTGCCGCTTTGGTGGTTGGGACGGCCCAAGTCCCGCTCTTGCCCGCCAGTATGTGTGCACAGAAGGGATGCAGCTCCTGCACTCGCACGGGGTCAGTCAAGAGGTGTCAGAGGTCAGGACTGGATGAAGGCTGTACAGCTTTTGAGATTGGAGGATGCCATGACTTGCAGGTGGTCCCATACGATGTGAATGCTGAATGAGCCAAGGGGTCCAAGAGCGGGAGGCGACCATGACGCGGCAGGCAACTGCTTGCCTCGGCACTCGCCCCTCAGCCTGGCTATACACAGTCACTGGAAAGACGTGGCAAGACCCGCAGGCCTACGTTTTCCTTTCCTCACCTGCAAGCTGCTTCCGGGTTGCTGCTTGGGCGCTACCCTGCTTGCTGCCTTGTTGATTGCACAACTCATGGAGGATAATCGATTCCACAGCCTGCCATTGCAAAGCAGCAAAGTACAACAGCTGCTTTAGCACAGGGCAGGCTTGACTTCATTCCTGTGAACCTGCCTTTCAGGGGCCTCTGGTGCGCCTGCACATCCAGCTCTACCTACCTGCCCTGTGCTGGACTCTTGACATTTTTACTTCTTAACCTCTGCCAAGCTCTCACATTCCTTCCATGAGAATTATACGACACACAACAAGGCCCAAACCTTTTGCTTGCTGTGTGTTGGACATTTGCAAGGCTATGGATTGTGTGTGTTTGTGTGCGTGCGTGCATGTATGCATGCATGCTTGTGTATGTGTGTATGTGTCTGTGCGCGCATTTGCGGGCATGCTTGCATGCAAGTGTGCCAAACCATATTTTGTACAAGCACGCATGCACACATAATCAAACCAAAAAAATCACCCCATATAGAATATTTTTCTTGTCACCAATGCACTTGAGCACTCACAGCAAATTAGCAGCATCTTGGAAAAACCCTGGAAGCCACGCACGCACCTGACCGATACGGGGGTGCGCCTCTTGGAAGTGTTGTGCACCAAGGAGCAGGTGCACGAGCAAGCAGCAGCTACACAAGGCTTGGACGCCAGCACTCTTTGCTGCTTGGAGCGCCAAAAAAGCTTCCTGCTTTGGTGCAGGCTGTGCGAGAGCTTCTGGCTGCAGAAGGAGGGTCTGTGTGCACACAAACGCAGCCACCAGCAGCGAGCGAGCAGAGGGCGGCGGGCTGTGTGTGACCCTGGGTGGGTGGCACAGCAGCTGCCTGTCCTGCTGGAGATATTTGGCATGGCCTTCCAGGAGATAGGCGCAGCGTTTCAAAAAGCGTGAAAGGGGCGGAAGCAGCAAGCCTAAGGATGTGGGACAGGTGGAAGATAGCTCCAGTGTTGCAAGCAGAGCAGCCTCGGGCATGTTGTCCAGCGTGAGGTGCACTCCAGCCCTTGTCCATCTGTCAAGGAATTGAGCTGCCTGCTTTGGTCCATGACCATGCAGGAAAACCCGCCAAGCGAGTGGTTGAGAGCGCGAGAAATGGTCCAAGGAGGAAATGTCTGGGAGGGGCAGGACGTGCGCTGCAGCCTCTTCCTCGTCAGATGGCATTTTACAGATTTGGGAGTCTCGTTCAATTTTTTCTTCTATCAAACCTGTGTGAAATGGACAAAAAGTTGCCAATGAACACACAAGCCCTTCAGGACCACAGCAGCTGCAGAGAGGCGCAAATGATCTTTTTTGAGAAAGCCAGCAGTAACGCAACAATCATAATGATGAATCATGATAAAGTTGATTAATTTGATAAAGGGTGAATCCTTAAATCTGCTAAGGCCGCGGCCACATAACGCAGCCAGCATCGAAGCCTGTGACAGCTGGCTTGCATGGTACAACAATTGCCATCAGCAGGCCATCAGAATGTATCAAAACATAACATTTGTATTGGGAGCCCATTCACAAAAAAATCTATGGGACTGTGCAATTCTGCATGGCTTGCAATAAACGGCTTGCAATGAATGGCTTGCAATAAGCAGTAACAAGGACATTTTGAGGGGGCACTTACCTGGACAGCGTGTTAAGACTAGTTATAAGATAATTTCACATTTCAATTTCATCCATTTTTGAACGTCTTGGATACCTGTGAACGTCCGACTAACTTCAAATTTGAACGTATCCGCATCACGACAGTTCGAAAATCCACGAATTTTACTTAACAGTTCTAAAAATTATGATAATTGAAAGCTCGCATGCGTACATATCCAGGTAACGATGCATTACGCTCGCACGTACACACATGTGCACACACACACGCGCGCACACACACACACACACACACACATACTGCATGGACCTGCTAACCTGCTTGCAGTTGCCGCATACGCCACTTCAAATCCTTTGGCGCCATATGGACGGAGCTGGCATTCTCCTCTCCCCACTTGGTTGGCATCGTGGGGCCAAATGGTATGCATGTCTGTCAGAAGCTTTCATGCAAGCCACTTGAATGTGCAAAGGCGTTACTCATAGCCCCCGTTGCATCTTGCTTGCCAACATGGTCCTTGCAGGATCTGGCAAGAGCAACTTGCTTGAAGCCCTCCAGTTTGCTGCTGGAGCCTCAGCTACAGAACTGCGCGTGAAGACCCTGAAAGAGTTGTGCAACAACTCAGGGGCAGATCAGGTGGCCGCTCTGCATCCAAGCCTCAGCCATGCACAAGACTTGCAAGCTCTTCCCTTTTCTTGACTCTAATTTGACCACCTTTGCTTTCTTCGTCGTTCCTGACATGTGTAGCTCTGTGAAGTTGAATTCAGCATCGCTCGACAGGGAGCCCCTCCAAGCACCAAGGCTCATTGGTCTTGTGCAGCACCTCAGCCTCGTGTCTTGGCATGTATTCGCGCTGCTTTGAAACCTGATGGCACGCGCTCCTTCCAAATTGATGGCAAGCACAAGACAGCCGCTCAAGTAAAGGTGCGGTTAAGCCACAAATGTGCTTTCAACGTGATATCCAAAATTTGCTTTACGAGCTTTAGCATTGACCACGGATGATACTGGCAAGTGCACCCATCAGCTTCCTCAGACTTGTTCACTCTAGCCAGTCAAAAAGCACCAGGCTCTGTCACCCCATGCCGTGCATGTGCTCCACAGGAATTCCTGCGAGCCCAAGGAGTCTGCCTGCAGAATCCATCAGTAATCCGCCAGGCAACTGTGACCCGACTGGCCAATACAAATAGTTCAGAGGATATTGCTGCAATCATTGCGAATGCAAGTGGGCTTTCAAGGTATGGCAAGGAACCATACAGTCACACATATCTTAAGACTTACTGCACGATCAATATGATAGGGGTTCAAGGTGGAAACCCCTTTCTTCTTCAAACGCAGCACGCATGTTCCATGTTTGCAGTTTCAGGAGCACCATCAGTGATACCTTAATTGCCTGGGCACTCACGGCCCAGAGGCACGGCAATGCCCCACTCAAAGCCAATTGGCGCGTTGACTTGGGTTGATTGGGGCAGTTGGGCAAGCACCCCAATAGCACAACTGGAACCTAGCTGACCAACTGACTTATTCCTGCAGGTGGAACCAGGAAACTGCAAGAGCTATGGCTGAACTTCGAGGAGCAAGGGAATCACTGCTGGAAATTAAAAACAATGTTGCAAAGCTGGTCAGTTTTGGATGGCCGGGAGGTATCACTGAGTCCCTGCTGCCCTTTTTTTATACTGTGTGCAATGCATGGCATGGAAAAACATGCAGAGGCGTGCATTGGAATTTATCAGGCCAGTAATGCCAAACAATGGCAACCTTGCTGCCGAGGATCATACTCACTTGGGTGAACTAGGGTGGGATGGTCAGCCTGCGTTTTTGCTCATTCTGATTCCTGTGGCAAACCACTGTGCCCTGTTAGTATTAAGTCCATGCATTTGCTGCACTGACACTTTGACCGCTGGCAAATTGGCCAGCTCTCATACTTGCCCTGTTACAGCAAGCTGAAAAGTGCTCTTGTGGCGCTTACTCCTATGTGCAGCGTCAGCTGATTTCTCAAGACGACCAGCGGTTGGCTAGCTTGGAACATGCACGCAAGATACATGACACTATTTTGGAGCTCTCAACCAGCTTGGCTTGCACGTACAGGCAGCAGCAGGCAGCAGCTAGTGCTTCTGCAGCTGCTATGAGTACAGAGATACTGCTGCTCCAGGTGTGGTGCAGTGACAGAATAAAGAGAAAAATGTGGCCTGTGCTATGAAGGACAGTGCATGCACTGTACGAGTGGCATGGTTCTAAGAATGAACAAGGCTTTGCAGGCATATAAGCAAGCCAAGATGTGTAGTGCTTGCTAATACGGGAAAGATACTTGTATCTCTGGCAAACACACTGTACTATTATTGTTTCGTGGAGTGCATTGCATGTGTGCATCTGCTCTGCAATCCTGGACCAGGGGCAGCGTGGAGGGCCTGGTCTACATATAGCGCCTTGTTGACCTCCTCAGCTTTCTGCTCAAGCACATCCACGGATGTGCAAGATACAATTGTGTCTTCTCATTAAGCAGGCTTCTCATTAAACAGACTTCTTATTAAGCAGACTTGTCAACCCAACAGCAAGCCGACATGATGAAGGTAGATATTAGCAAGCAGAGCGCTGGATGACGTGTTCTTATATCAAAAGTGCTTCTGAAGAAGCACAAGGCATAGGACATGTCTGCTTTTTGCCTGTGTTTCACGCTTAGAGATGATAAAGGCGCAAGCCAATGCATGCATCGCGCGGATGTGTGGTTGGAGCATCTGCCTGATTTGAAGAATCTTGCTTTTTTGTGATCATAGGACCAAACAGAGCGGCTTCAGGAGCATCTGAAGAGCTTAGATCAAGAACAGCTCATTGTACACGCTGATGCAGCACCTTCAGGTGTGAGGAGGACGAGAAATGCTCTCACTTGTCTGCAGCCTACTTGTATAAGTTTGGGCAAGGCCCTTTCATCTAAGATACTACAGACGCACAACTAGCAGCAGCGCATCCTTCCACCACCGCCTCAGGATGTGATTGAGATCGAGGCTGGGAAGGGTGTCTTATCTGTCACTATGGCATGATGATTGAGTGCTGTGACAGGGGAGGGGCAGCTTTGCTGTTTTGTAGCGCACCATCAAAGAAAGCGGTCACAAAGCGTCAGTGTGCCAGACCCTCCAAGCTGCTGTGATTCATCCAATGCTCACAAGCATATTTTTTTTGTATATTTGCTCCCTTGGTGCACTGAAGGCAAGAACAGCGGCAGGAGACAAGGCTATCATCCAAGCGTCGTGTCACTGCTGCAAGAACAAGGTATTTTGGAGGATAAGGTGAGCTTTTGCATATTAAGAACGGCAGTGCAATTTCATTTCCTTTAAAACAGATGGCGTCATTTATGCAACACAAGTGTGAAGCATGAGGGCCTGAGATTTCCAGGCTCACAATGCATGCACTTATAAATACGCACATATATATACACAGTGCAGCTCTTAAATTGCTCTTCCCTTCATCTCATGCTGATATTCTTTCTGCTTTGTGCAGGTGTGAGCTCGCTGATGCCCCCACGCACCGCAACTCTCTGACCCATGCATGCTCCCTCTCCACCTTAATTCCGCACGTGCAGGTCAGACATTTTGAGGCCAGACTGCAGGAGGCGCAGGAACATGCAGCTGAGTACGCAGCATGCACAGCCCAGCTGCAGCAGCTGCAGAAGCTTGCTGATGCCCAGGCACTTGGACTACAGGACTTGGAAACAAGGGCCCAGGAGCTGGACGCTCGGGTGCGAGCAGCTTCTTTTTTTTGGTGCTGCAGTGCCATAGTGCCCCTGCAACACACAGGGAAATTGTTTTATAAATTGTGTGATCAAACAGTGATAGACATGAACAACTGAGACAATTGTCACCATTGGCAGGCATGGGCTGGCAGACAAGGTGCTGGCCTACAGAGTCTGTGTTTGTATTTGCTTGCATGACAGTACGGAGCTGCTTTTATCAGAATGGCCTCACACATCATGCTTTCGTTTGCTGGGATTTTCTACAAGCCTAGAATGTGATGAGGTGACCTGTCATGAATGTCCCATTCAGGTGGCTGAGGCAGAGGGAGCTATTGGCTGCATCGGTCTGCATGGTGCGTTTGACAACCAAGAGATGCCTAAGAACTGTGCATGCACCTGCAATATGTTGACATAGGCAAAGGAAAAAATGTAATACCAGGAGTAAAAAATGTAATGACAAACCCAACAAATTCATAGCTCCTTGTCATCAGGGGGGTGCAGAGATGGTGTTGAAACTGAGAGCACGCTTGCAGAATGCACAGAAGGCATTTCCAGTCATTGGATGCCTTGCCTTTTTGACTGCAGCTGCAGACATTAAATCAAGGGCTGAAGACATGCTGCAAACGAGCCTTGCAAACATGGAGAAAGCCAAGTCTACACAAAAGTGGCAGGAGGATGAGCTGGAAAGGGTGAAAGCAGAACTGCGGACGGCCAGGTCGCTGCACACAAGGTACACCACCTAAATTGTATTGGCTTGCCCCCTTGTGCCTCTTGTGTTGCTACATCCTTGTTAACTGTGCATCCCTCAACTTCTGTAGTGCTGTCAACCATGTATCCCTCAATTTCTGTAGTGCAGTCAACTGTGCATCCCTCGACTTCTATGAATCTAATTCTATAATTCAGCCGCATGCATTCTGGTCATCATGCACCGCGTGCACTCTATGCATCATGCGCGTCTGTCCTCTGGGGGAATGGGGTGCCTTCAAACTTTTGCACTTCACTTAACATTGTTGCAGTGTCTTGAATAGGATTTCACTCAGCTAACTACTCATTCAAGTCACAATTTAGATGGCCATTGGTGTCATTCTATACTGTATGGATTAAGTTCAACTAAGGGCAGTGTCGTACAATGCTTTGAAAGGGTGCACAAGTAGTTGCTACGCAATTAACGCTCATATCTCCATTCACTTGCACATCTATGTGATTCTGGGCCAACAAGATGAGCTTGTGCATGGCCAATGAATACCATGCAGATTTTTGGAGATGGCAAGCCCTCTGCACTCCATGTCATGGCCACCTCTCTTTGCCATCACAGTCTTTCCTTGACCCCTGCCTCCCCTGCATTTTCATATTAAAGAGAGCCCACTGTGCATAGTGAAGGCTAGGAAACTTTGTGTGCTGTCCAGGTGCTTTGTTCGGATGGATGCCAAGTTACGAATCAATCATGCGCATGTCTGCACCTTCACCTGACACTGTTTGTGCAGCATGGAGCAGCAGGTCACAGCGCAGGGCAAAGCAACCCCTGAAGCCATGGCCTCCATTCCTGCGCTTTCTGCACGCCTAGAACAGACGCACAATGAGATACAAGACTTGCAGACTGCACACCAAGAGACGCAGGTGTGAGCCCAAGTGCACGGCCCAGCCTTGAATCATAGAGCCTCAGTGCAGACAAATGTTCGGGGCGCCAGTGTTGAAAGATGCAGCTTGCTCGCGTTTGCCACAGATCCAGTGTTTGTAAAGGTCCAAAGCATGGAATGTAGATGCACTTGGTTTTCTGATGTTTTGGGGTCAATGTGAGTCAGAGCCTGCTTGGAATGAGGCTGAAGAGGCTGGTAGCTTGAACAGGCACTACATCCGGTGTCCCTGGAATGTTCAGTGGAATGATCGCTTGCTTGGAAGACAAAAGTTAAATCGTTAACTCCATATGCTTCCAAGCATGTTGCATTGCAGGAAGCCCCCTTCATGCACTGCCAGCACAAGCTGTTCCCTGCTTCCTGCTGCGATTCCTTCTGACGGTGCACATCTCCTGAATAGCAATAAATGACCGCTACTCTGTGCTTGCAGGTCAGGATCCAGGTCCTGCAGGCTGGCATGGGGATAGTGAATGCAGGCACAAAAGGTGCCAAGCAGTGCGGCCAAGGGGACCGCCAATCTTTTGCTGCAGCAGCTCGGGAAGAAGCAGCACCAGCAGGAAAAGCATGCCAGCTGCATGAGATGTTCGAGTTTGCTGTACCCCGCGGTCATCAGGAGGGCGTTGACGCAGCAGGCGGCGCCCATGCAGGACAGTACCACAGCAGCACCCCTCACAACCTGTGCAGGGCACTGGCTGTGATTGGTGGCAGCAGCTTGCATGTGGTGGTGGTGCCCGATAGTGCAGCAGCCAAGCGCATTCTGGATTGCCCTGGGCTGCTGGGGCACGCTGGCAGCCAGCAGGTACGTATGCGTGTAGGTACGCATGTGTGTGGGGGTAAAGATGAGGTGGCAGGCAGCCAGCAGGTGCATTGGGCTTTTGGGAGGGGGCTGGCAACCTATTGGTGGGTAGGACTGTAAGTTTTTGTGTGTGTGAGTGTGTGTGTGTGAGAGAGAGAGTCAAATACAAAGCCAGAGAAGCCTGATGCAGTGCAACTGTCCTGTATGCACAGTGCGCACACAGGATGCATTGCACACTGTCTGTTTTTGGTTTGCATGAGCGCGTTGGCAACCAGGTTGGCAACCCAGGGTTATTTAACCCCCAGGGTAAAGCTGTATGCTCCACAGGACCAGAAAGGCTGTGGGTGGAGGGCTTCATTTACGTATGACGAAGAGCTTAGTGAAGTGCCCTAAGTAGAAGGCAGCATGCAATGACGTAGAGCCAATTGAAACTGTCCCATTTTGAAAGGCAGAGCTGCAATGGCTCATGGATAAATGAAGGCCCCCAAGTGGAAGATGTGGTAAACATAATGTTGGATTATGTGAACCAGAGTATAATGAAAGTGCAGGGCAAGTCGCATGCAAAAGTAATCACCCCAGGGCAATGCCAGCAACCACTGCCCCTTCTGCCCCAAAATGAACTGTCAAGCCAGGGAAGCCAGACGGTGCTATGCATTGGCGGCCACCTCCTGTCTCCCATGTAGGGGCACAGCAGTAGTACAGCTTTCCATGCTTAGGATGCTTGCAGATGGGCCAAGCACATGACCGCCGAGTGCTCCGCATCTGGCCCCTGGATCGCATCACAAGCAGTGACAGCTCAGCAGAGCAGCGGCGCGCACAAGCAGAGCTTGGAGCAGGTGAAGGGCAGGGCTGGAGTTTGGGATGGGATGGTATGGAGGGGGGTGCTAGGAGTAGGACAGTGCAGGGTGTGTGGTGCGAGCAGCAGGACGGTACAGGCTGGGAGGATGTTATAGGGTGTGGTGCTAGGAGCAGGATGTATAATCTGGGGGGGCGGTATACGCTTTGGTGCTAGGAGCAAGACGTACAAGCCGGGAGGGTGGTACAGGGTTTGGGTGCTATGAGGCAGGGGGCAGTTTGGGGTTGGTCTAGGAGCAGGATGGTATAGATTGGTGCTGGGAGTTAGGACGGCATAAGGTATGTTGCCAGGGGCAGGTGGTGCGTGCTCAAGCAGAGCCAGGAGCAGGTACTGAGATCAAGCTGTGCCAGTATGCAGCATGGTCATGCGGCTGCATGCATGCTACATCCAGGAAGAGCATGCCTGCAGACATGCAGCCCTGACAGATTAATGCTGTGCATACACTGCCAACAAGGCACTCACGTTCGCTGCCAGAGTTCAGCGGTATCCCAGCTACGTGCCAAACGTTGTCGACAAAGTACCCCCAACAAGGCATCAATGCAAAACATGTGCTTGGGACAAAAACTTTTCATGCAGCCCCTTGGCGTGGCGGCCCAAATCTTGTAACATGCTGCTGTAAGGCAAGCAACAACACGACCTTTTGACTTGGCAGTCGCCCATTAACCGACCTGATGCCTGCAGCTAGACTCCTCCCTTGCTCTGCTTTCACACCTGATTTCCTGGTCATCCTCAGATCGGGTCATCTTGCCTTTGGATCTTTTCCAATTCGACCCACGCCACAAGGCAGCCATGCTCCGTGCGTTTGGCGGCAGTGTCATTGCCATGGACAGTGACACGGCTGCAAAGCTGGCGTCCAGGTGGGTCCGTTTTCCAAGGGTGCATGCGCGCTGGATTGCATGCGTTGATCCTACACTGGATGATGCCTGCTGCTATGCCATGTCTCGTGCTTGCACAGCTGGCGCCATGGTGTGCACACAGAGTGGTGCCAAGGTGGCGCTAAGGTGCACACAGAGTGGTGCCGAGGTGCACACAGAGTGGTGCCAAGGTGCACACAGAGTGGTGCCAAGTTGCACACAGAGTGGCGTGGTGTGCACGCAGTGAGAAGGGCCTTCGCGTCTTCTTTGTAAGGCGCACCCCAGAATAGGCAGCAGCTGCAGGTGTTTGGGCGATCAAGTGAGGGATCCATCTGAAGGAGGTCTGGGAGGGCACGCAGCGCATGAGTGCATTTTAGCACTGTTGCACAAATAACTGCACAAGGACAATGCGCGCACAACACTGCGTCACCACCGCCTGGTCGGGGTAGCACCGCGGTGCTGGCAGACAGCGTGCTTGCATCGCCTGCCAGAGAGCCGTGTTTTTGCTGCATTTCCCCCCACAGCCGCAAGTATTGCAAAAGCGCACTCCGCAACCAAACCGGCCGGCGCACGGTCAGTGCGGAGTTGGCAGGGGCAAATCGCACTTACATGCGATGACGTCCACTGCTCTGTGCTTGCACAAAAGCGACCACCACTGTTCCATCTTCTCCCCGTGGGTTGTTCGCACTGTGCCAAAGTCTGCTGCCTGGTCTCAGCATGCTATTGCGTGCCCTTTTTACACCCTTGGGATCACCGCATGGTTGGACGTTGATCTCCAGTGCGTTACCATGCCAACCAAGTCGCCAACCAACAAGGCACCAGTACGTCAACAGAGGCATCAGTACACCAACAAGGCATCAGAGCAGCATTGGGATCCATGCTCAGCCACTGCCTTTGCACAATAGGAGGCAAGCGGGTGCTCTGAAGGCATCAGCCTCGTGGACCTCAGACCGTGCATGGCCCCTGCCCCCGCAGGAGGCTGCATTTCCTATGGCACTAGGAGGCAAGCAATTATGCAACGTGCCGTGCAGCTGCCCCAAACAGAAAACACACACAGCTCTCAGATACAAGTGCTTCACCTTGCGTTTACACACCTCTTGTGCACAGGTACAATCTGGGCTCAGTGACACCTGATGGGACTGTGAGCAAGAGAGGAACCGTGAGTGGTGGCTACCGGGGTCGGGGGCTAGGAGCAGGCGAGAGCCCAGCCGAGTTGCTGCTGCAGCAGAAGCTGGAGCTGGCGCAGCTGCAGGTAGGCCAAAGATACCCCAGGTACCACTGCTGGTGAGTTGCTGGAGGATACCTCCTGACCTCTGCATATGGTGTGGTGACTGCGTAGCCTTGAGCGCATGTGCAGCGATCCTTGTTTGGTTCCTTTAGAAGACCTTGAGAAGCGCTACATCTAGAATACAAGGCAACAGCACGCTGCCTTTCAGTTTGGGTGCTGTGGCTTGCCCGGGCCCCCCCCCCCTGCTGCCTACTGTCCTGCTGCAATAGTGCACTCTTCTGTCGTATGAGAACATGCAAATGTAGCGGCACAGGGGGCGACCAAGTACAGAGCCCTGTGCACCAGCTTGGAAGTTTAGCAACACACATTTGGGACATGCAGAGCCTGAGTTAACGGTAATTCATGGAGCATTTCCTCTTTCACTACAGTTCTGTCGGATTGATGTGCGGTACTACACAGCACGAAACTCTCATGCTTCATGTACAAGGACGTTTGTGTTGTCCACGCGAATAGAGGTAATCTTCTCACCTCCTGGTCCTTTTTCACCCTGTGGCAAGTGTATTCACTGTTTGTACCTGCAGGCGCTGAGACACAACCAGGAGCTCAGGCTGAAAGACGCTGCCGCTGAGGTCAAGTCTCTGGACGCCCAACTTGCAGCTGCACATGGCTGCATGGAGCGGGCAGAGCAACAGGCACAGGCACTGGCGGCTTCGAAGATGGTGTGGCTGCAGGATAGATGGCTTGTTGACCTGCTGCCACTGAACGCCATGTAGCACAGAGTCTATTTGCATTGGCCAGCTTTTGCTTGCTGAACCAGCACTTAGGAGCTCTTGCAGTTTGTGATCTGTGGGTGACCCACAGGGCTGACAGTTGGGAAACAACACGGCCTCAAAAATACATGTTGCAGGCTCTACAGCAGCTGCAAGCGCATTATGAGGGAGCACTAGAGGGCTTGCGGCTAGCCTGCGCTCAGACGCAGCATGCTGATGCAAGTGTGGCCAGGTGGGTCAGGTATTGTGCACGCTTGGCGGGCCGTACGCCAAGTTTTGCCCCTCTTTTACTGCTGGCACGCCAGCTTGCGCACTACCTGCTGGCAACTCTGTCTGCCCAGAACTCTGCCTCCTTTGCTGTAGGAACACCAGCTTGCGCATAACCTGCCGGCGGCTCTGTCCGCCCTGACCTCTGCCTCCTCCACTGTAGGCACAACAGCTTGCTGACTGCCTGCCAGAAGTCATTAGGAGGCCCAGATGGCATCGCAGCTCACCAGGAACAGGCCCTGAATGAAGAGAATGCACATCAGCGGCAGGCAGTTCAGGTATACCCATGCCTTCGTGCGCGTACAGGCACACGCACATGCATGTGTGCAGGTGTTACCTTGCGTGTGTATGCGCCAGACACCTGCGGAAAGCTGGATGACGGAGGTGTTGCGGCCTTGAATGTTAGATCCAGCTGTTGGGCAATACCCTCCAGCTGCATCACAATTTGAACAGCGATGCTTGGGGCTGGGGAGGCGAAGAAACATTGGGTGGGGCATGCCAGCCGAGCCATGTGCGCTCTGCGGCGTTTGCCAGGCCCTAATCAGTGGCCCTGTCCAGTGGCCCTGTTCAGAAAGCCAGGCCCTGTTCAGCGGATTAGGTCTAGCCCTGTTTAGCGGGCCGGGTTAGGTCTAGCCCTGTTCAGCAGCCCTTACCAGCGGACCAGGCCCTGTGCAGCAGGCACTGTTCAGTAGCCAGCCCTGTTCAGCGGGCCACGCCCTGTGCAGCAGACCTGTTCAGCGGGCCAGGCCCTGTTCAGCGGGCCAGGCCCTGTGCAGCGGGCCATCTACAGGGAGGCGTGCGTGCTCCAAGACGGTCCCTGTAGAGACAGCAATTTGGTTCCACACCCTTTACTTCTTGCAATGCTGTGCCTGCATGCAGGCAAACCTGGAGGACCTGCAGCAGCAATGCCAGGCCACGCTGGCCAAGCAGCAGGCGCTGCTGGAGCGGCAGCAAGGGCTTTCCCTGCAGCTGGGCATAGAGGAGCAGCCAGAAGGAGAGGCTGGAGCTGCAGGTGCGCAGTTGCGCAGCCACCAGGTGCATGCACAGTGGCTGTGCAGCGCACATAGCTTGAAACAGCTGTATATTGAGTGCAGAGAGTGTGAATTGCTTAATTTGGGAAGTGCAGGTTTGTGGCCTTATCCCAGGGCACGAGGTAGTTTGTTACTTACGCCAGTGGACCTGACGTTGATGCACACTCTTAGCAGTTTGCTTTACAAAGGCTTTGCTAGTTCTAAGGGGGCAATGTCAAGCAGCATCCAGCCGTTGGCGGCTGCCCCAGTAGCAACAAATGCAAGGGTCCCAACAGCCACTCATGCATGGGCCTCATGCACAGGACAGCGTGGCGTATGGCAGTTGATCATGCACGTAGCTACCGCGCACATGTAACCGCGCACCATCCGCAATCATGTGCAATGCCGGAACACAGGTGATGAAGACCACAGCAGGGCCGTTGATCTGAGGCTGGCAGATCTGGCTAGCTTGCTGTCAGAGCAGCAGAGGCAGCTGCTTGGTGTGAAGCAGCAGATGGCAGCCGCTGAGGCCATGAAGCAGGCAGAACACAAGTGAGCTTATAAACCCTGTAATGTGTGGGAACCTGTGTGTTATTGGTGCAAACAAGTGGCACATTTTGTGGGTATCATTTTGTGAATGGAGGAGCATGGAGGGCGGGCATGCAGTGCGCCCATGACTCTTGAAGCTGCGGAACTACGTAGTGTGCAGCAGCATACTGCAAGTGACAGCCTGCTCTCCTCAGGCTACCACGACGCTTCCGTAGGAGCTGCCACCTTGTTTGCTCTCCACTGCCACCACAAGGCTTCCGGAAGAGTTTGTTATCCCATCAAACCTGGGTGTGGCCAAAATAGCACTGCTCTCACTGTGCAACAGTGCGTGCTAGAGAGCCTGGAGGACCGCCCAAGCCCTTGGGGCCGAGCAACGGCCCCCTATGTATGCCCCCTTGTCGAGATTCAGTTCATTGATGGGAAACATACCCAGGGACACATGGGGGGTCTCATGTGCTCTGGGCACCCTTGGGTGCTTCTAATTGGGCAGCATATACTGAGCACAATTGCATCAAACTGGCCCTTGCAACCTTGCCCGGGGCAAACAGCTGCCCCAAGGTAAACTCCGCAGCCCATCCATGTGCACGCAGCTGCCCCAAGCCATCAGCAACAGCAACCTCTCTTCTCTATTCACACAGCTGCCTCTAGCTGCCCCCTCCCACCCTTACAGGCAGCGCCAAGAGCAGGAAGCCAAGCGGCAGGCCTTGGCTTGCAAAAGGCAGGCGCTTCAGGAAGAAGCCAGGGCCCTGCAGCATGATCTGGCATCCAAGGAGCGCAAGCTGCAGGAGCTGCAAAATACATATATGCAGGTCTGTCACATCAGTGCCAGCAGCAGATGCCTTGCCCCAAGATCTTCCTGCTGGCTGTGAAAAGTTTTGAGACCTCGAGGTCAATGTTGAGGTCTATGCAGGTGTGGATGCAAGTTCGACAGCTGTAGATGCAGCCGGCCATCAGTGTTGTGGGCACGGCATGGCATTCATGTATGGCCATGCTTGCTTACTGCTTGTGTCCCTGTTTGCAGCACCAGAGAGCTCTGGACCAGCTGTACAAAGAGTTTCCTAAGGCGTCTCTGGCACCCAAGCAAGCATTGCCACCAAATTTCCATGGTTTAACAGGTCAGCACTCTCAACTCATCACCAGGCTGCTGATGTGCTTTAAAGGACATTTGAAAAGCATTTCCCCTTAACCAACCCAGCTTCCTTAAATATGGAGCCATGTCAACATGGATTTTATCTTCTCGGAAACACACACACACAAACACACACACACACACCAGGTGCAGCAAATGCCTTGCAAGCTGTATAACACACTCAATCCTTTTCTTTATTTCCTTCCTTTTGGTAGCATGCTGCTGCATGTGGCAAAAGTTAGGCCGTCAAAGTAAAACGTAAGTGCTGCAGATGCTGCAAGTGTGTATGATTAAAATGAGTGGAACTTCAAGCGCGTCCGCACACATGCGTACACACACAAACTCATTCGCGTGCACACACACATGCACGCACATAAACTGACAAGATACTTGTCCCATGTTGCCTTATGCAGTTCCATCTGATCAGCCTGAAGGGATGGGTACTGTGGATGTGACAAGCATGTGCAGGAGACTAGAAGTACTCAGAAAAGAGCTGAAGTCGCTTGATAACATGCAGATGTCAGTTGTGGAGCAAGCACAGTATACCGAGCGCAGGGACAGCGTGCGCCTTTTTGAGGAAAGGTAGGGTCTGTTGATGTTGGGCTAAGGGGAAAATTTCAGGGTCTAGCTTCGCCAAAAAGTGCACTACCAGAAGTTTTGACCTGTAAACCCTAGAGTTCTGTCTGAAGATGCCTCTGTCAGATGCGCTGGGCATCAGGATGCCTTTAATTTTCTACAGCTTCATGCCGTTCTGATTCCATGATATACTAACAAAGGAGTTTTCTAAACAAAGGATCTAGAGCAAAAGCTGCCAGGCAAAGGGAGAGGTGGATGGACAGCAGGACTCAGGAGCTCAATCCCGACATGAAGCTTGCTCATAGTGATACAGCTATTCTTGACAAGAATCTGAATATTGAATGCTTTTAGAATGCAAAAGTGGCTTTGGCTTTAATTCTTTGATCTGAATTTGATGCAAGCTGCCAGGACACTACCAATGGTCTGCATGGACTTCCGAATGAACTTCATCAATTTGAGATTGGAATGGTTCCGTGTGCATACAGGTGGCATGCTCTTGCTTCAGGATCAGATGTGCTTGAGGCTGGAATCAAAGATTCACACAGCAAGGTGATAAGATGAGCTTGCTCAAACATGCAGACAGAGGCGTTTTCGACACTTTTCTCTCATGTGGCGTGTTGACGTTTTGGAGTGCATCAACACTTAACGCGTCCAAGTCCACATGCGCTGGATAAGGCAAACAGCTGGATGAGCAAAGTGCTGCAGTGTGTTTTGCACTGATACACATGAGCACAAGAAAAAATGCCTGATATTATCGGCACCCAAGCTCTGTCATGGCATTTGAGGTACCCAAAGCTAAATCCTCTTGCTTGCTGCTGTTTTGTGCCCAGGTATTGCGCACTCATAGCCAAGTCCTGCATGCCATAAGTCATCGTTTTGAGGCGACGGCGGCTGCCCTTTTGCCGAGCCTTGAATTCAGACTTGGCACTAGTGATCATGCAGGTACCTGCAGGCGCAATTGTGCAGCTACTTGTCAGTGCCCTTTATGTTTGCCAGTGCACATTGCACATGAGTGCATGCACATGTGCATGCACGTTTGTTTCCTGTGTGCTTTTTAATGTTCGTGCATGCTTGGGTGTGCGACGGCGTGTGTATGTGTGTGCATGTGCTTGCCTGTACAGTAGTATCATGCACAGCCCCAAACTCATGCATGCCTCTATGCTCTGCTTGTTCTGCAAGGAGGCAAAAATGCACAGACCTGCACAAAAATGCAAGGATACCTATGCACTCTATTGGTGAATGCCCATTGAACCTACATCTCAATCCAGAAAATACGCCTCTATTACTGCTAATTGTCCTCTGTCCACTTCCGTATCCAGGTGTCCATTTCGGGCTTGATCAACTTGAGGCGCATGATGGTGCCACAATCCAATTCCGTCACGTGAAGGCCGCTGGAGCTTTGTCATGGTCTCAAAATCTGGAGGAGCTTTCAGGGGGTCAGCGCACTCTAGTAAGGCGCAATGATGGATGCCACAGCACAACCGCAAGGCTGCCTGAAGCAGTGAAGCATACTGGCTGCTTGTGGATGCACACCTTCGAGTTTTGCCTGGAAATGAGCTTCAGGGCACTGTTGCAAGCTTGGGACTTGCTCCCAGTATTTTGATAACTTTCATCCCTCGCACAAGGGCTTATCATACTGCCATTCTTGCACTTCCCGCTATTGATGACTCTTTTCCAGGTACCTGAGCCTCTCTGCATGTGCATTACCTGCAGCAAGTCATAAGTCTGACTTAACTTGCTCTCGAAAAACATGCCTCTGCTTCTTCAAATACAGAGTTAGTTCCTAACACCACCCAATTCTCAACCACTCCTTGCCAGGTCTCGCTGTCTCTAGTCCTTGCAGCTGCCTGTGAAGGATCCCGATCCAGTGTGCTGCTGATGGATGAGGTAAGGGCGTTCACGTCAGCCCATTTCTTCTGCCAGTTTTTTCCCCACAACTCACCACCATCATCATTCAAAATGTAAGAGGCTGGCAGTGACAAACCGCAAATCAATGCCAAACATCCTGGCTTTTGGCCTATGAATAGTTGGAAAGATGTACGACATCCAAAGAATTTGCTCGCACGTCCACAGGATGAACATAAGTAGTCATAGATGGGTGTGTTACACCTGCTTTCTGGTCATTAAGCACAACCCTGGATGAAAAAAATGTGCAGGTGGATGCAGCGTTGGATGAGCACAACCAGAGCCTGGTGGCTGACCTTTGCTGTGCGCTCGCCCATGGCCAGCTAAGGGGGCCCAAGAGGACACCCAGCCATTCAGCAGCAGGTAGGGCAAGCCTTTGCCCTTGCTAGTGCCTGCGCCAAGTCAAGGCTACTGAGTGGCTGTGGTCCACAGTGATACACTGATTGATGCAGCTGTCATGAGTGAAGATAACACCTGCCTTGTGGTTTGAAGTCTTGGAAAGACTGATGTGGCAGCAGCACACCATGCCCAGCACATACTTCCAGCACTATTCTCACTTAGAGCCCTTTAAGGCAAACAACCTTCTTGAGCATGCCATAGCCGGGCAGCTTTAAAGTAAATTTACTATGCAGGCAGGGCTTGTTCTGCTTTTAATCCCAGGTACTCTCGGGACCGGGAACACCTCTGCATGCATGCAACTTGTGTGCGTCAGCCACCATGCAGCATTTCAGAGGGCCTGTGATGCACTTGTTAAGGTAAGGAACTGCTCAGGTAAAGTTGTCAAATACAAATCTAACTGAAGCAGCCACTCTAGAGAACAATGCACGGATGGATTGACACTCGTAAATGTGAATATAGCTGCTTGAAATGTTGTTTGCCAAACTTAAGCTTAGACTGCTATAGCTTGTTCCCCTTGACAGGTATCGCTGCAAGACGGTGGCACCCACATCTGCTCTTAAATTCTGTGATGGACTCACATTTAAAGATAGACTTGGCCGGTGAGTTGATTGCAATCACAAGGAGATAGCGCATTGGAAAAGTGCACGTCTTTTGTTCTAAATGCAACATTGGCCAAGTTTGTCAATGTCATTAGCTGTCTGTCGTTAACCTGATATCGAATGGTGATCATGCATGCATCAAAATTGTGTGGACACACAATCCATAGTTATACAATGGAAGTGCTTTGAATTCTTTTGTTTGTGGAGACTTGGTATCTTATCTTGAGCATGGTCTTGGCGATTCATAATCAGCAATAAACTTTATTGGAACAAACTGGAGTTGTCTTGCAATCCATCTGCATGTATGGCAAATCAATCACATAAGTAGTATATGGAAAATTATATAGCGCTATATAGCGATATAGCGCTATATTGCGCTATATTCCGGCGCTATATACGCCGGATCTCCCCCCGCCAGCCTGAATTTCGTCATCAAACTCGAATGTCGGATAGAATATGATGTATGCACCCCTCTTACAAATTTAGAAAGGAAAATATTAATTTAGGCGCGTTTTATGGCGTCGTAGGCTCCTATATAGCGCTATATTTGGTGCACCTGGGCTACCAGTAAGGGCCAGGTGCCTCAAGTACACCATCCTCCCTGCACCCCTGCACCCCCATTTTGGCAGCTAT
>LFCJ01000491.1_pt1 | contig 24642 bp, 37 predicted proteins | sample 643141 | NCBI WGS metagenome assembly LFCJ01 (sample SAMN03766243, study PRJNA286221) | soda lake metagenome | biome: soda lake; feature: Kulunda steppe; material: water; isolation source: sample B1-Br-g2 brine of Lake Bitter-1 | place: Russia: Kulunda steppe | collected 2010-07
ACACACATTCACACTTTCACACACACATTCACACATTCAAACATTCACACACACACACACACCACACACACACACACACACACAGTGTTTCACGCAAGCATGAATGTGAGCACATGCGATATGCGCGCATGAACACACGTGTCTGTCTTCATTTGCATGCCTTTATGCACCCTTTCTGCACTTTGAGGCTTGTGTGGATGCACATGATGCCTGATTACAGCACACTTGTCGTACGCATATACTCATCCCTCTGTGCAGGGAAGCTGCATGCATCAATGGCTGCTGACTTTATAGAGCGAAGCACGACACAGATGATGCTGGAGAACATGAGGCGTCGCCCAGCCACCAGCAGTGGCAGCAGCAAGGGCCAAGGAGAAGTAAGACGTGCGCGCTGCACCCAAATACCTCTGTACGCGCTTTGTGTGCACACAGTACACGCTCACAGCTTGCACAGGGATAGACAGCACCACACACAGCACAGCACGCACAGCATCTGTCTGTCTGGTGGCTCATGGCGCTCCCATGGTTCCCCCATTATGGCGCAGGTCGGCGATCTGACACGCCTCGGCTCCCAGCACGCTCACCGCATCTCCCGCACCCCTGGCACGCCTCTGCGGCGCGACAGGGCACCAGGCACGGGGGCGGGGGGCATCGTCAATGAGCATGTGCTGCAGCGACTGAGGGAGGTGGAGCAGCTGGCAGGGGGGGGCCAGGGCCGTCCCTTGACAAGCAGTCTTCTGGAGGTCAGTGCAACCCGCGGTGTGCCGCCTGTGCAGGTAGCCAAGGGCGTGTGTCAGTGCACCTGGCCGGGGATGCCCTATCCTGTGTCATCTTTCCGTCGGGCAGTGCTTGTCCTGTCTGTGCACAAGGATGGGGTTCTTCTGCGGTTTTCGAGGTGGCCAGGAGTTCATGTGCAAGCGTGGGGAGGATGCGTGCTGCATAGCGGGCACCGTTCCCTCACGCTGGGGTGGTGCTTGAGGTGTGGGACTGACCTCCTCCTCAGTGGTTGCTTTACCGCTGCTGGGGCAACATGAGGCAAGAGCGCATGCTTTCCTTACGCAGGCGCACGAGCATGCATGTGCTGCCCTGCATGTCCTGTTGTCCTGTGCCTGCCCCGCGGCTCCACTCCACTCCAGGAGAAGTGCTGCCTGTCTGCTGCACCACTGTTATGCCTTCACCCTCACACTCCCTTCTGCGCTCATATGCCGCTGCGTGTGCGCAGCAGCAGCAGCAGCAGCAGCAGCAGCAGCAGCAGCCAGGGCTTGCCCTCGAGCCCCCCCTGAAATGCATGTCAGAGTGTGGCCTACCCTTGGGCCGCTCTCATCGGGCCTCACGCTTCCAGAGCAGGCCTGGCAGCGTGTCTTCCAGCTGGTCGCAGCCCATCAAGACGGGTGACATAGGTGGGTTGCTTGCGGCTTCAATAAGACAGGCAACACGCGTGGGCTGTCTGGGGCTTTGCTGAGACAGGGGACATCGGTGGGTTGCTTGCGGCTTTTTTGAGACAGGGGACACTGGTGGGTTGCTTGCAGCTTTTTTGAGACAGGGGACACTGGTGGGCTGTCTGCAGCCCAACGAGGCAAGGGAGATGGGAGGGGCGGCTGCAGTTGAATCCCTCAAGCCAGGGGATTGGGCAGTTTGGATGTGGCCCATCTAGGCGAGGCATCCAAACCAGTGAGCAAAGGGAAGGGCGTGTGTGGGACAGGAGCTTGTATGAGGCAAGATCGAGGGTGGGACGCTTGTCACACGCAGTGTAGCGCGCCTGGTACATGCTGCTCACTAGCCCTCTTCTTGCCTTTGCCTGCGCTCGTCCCCCTGTGCGCCAGGAGCGGCCGCAGCTGCGTGGTCCCGTCCCCACACTGGCGCCTCCAGCCATGTGGGCAACATGCTGAGAGCCAGTGACCCCACGCCCCTCTTGCACCTCCATGAGCAGCAGCAGCAGCAGCGGCAGCCACAACAGCAGCAGCACCACCACCAAGGCCTGCACCCGCAACTGCAGCACTGTGAAGCGCCCATGCGTGTGCAGCCCGCCCCTGCAGTCGCTGTCGCCCACTCCATGGGCGCCTGTGGCTCGCCCACCCTGCCCTTGCTCCAGCCTCAAGACGCACGTGCCGGCTGCGAGCCACTGTGCCCGGTGCAGGGGCCCGGGCATGCCCCAGGCCCCGCCACACAGTGCAGCCTCCATGACCATCACCAGCAGCAGCAGCAGCCCCAGCATCGGCAGTCATCCAGGCTGCCACCCACACCGCAGCACGCAGGCGCGCACACACCTGGCCATGACCCATCGGGGTGGCAGCCGCCTTGGCAGCCCCCCACTCCCCCCATTGCTGCATGGCAGGCGCTGTCGCCGTCCACCCCGCCCTGCGGACCCTTCTCCCCTGTCGCCACTCCGTCCGGCATGCGGGGCATAGGGGGTGGCCAGGCCCACAGGCGGCTTACTCCACAGCAAAGTCCTGCTGTGCAGCTGCGCGGCCAGGTGGGCAGGGTGCATATTTGCAGGGGCAAGGGCAGGGGCAGGATGCAGATGCTCAGAGGCAGAAGCAGGAGCAGGGGCAGGGTGCTCAAGCACAGGGGCAGGGTGCACATACACATGCAGCGAGGCCCTGGCACACCGCGCGGCCTGGTGGACAGGAGAGGCAGTAGCCTGGCACAATGTCGACAGGCCCTTCTTGTCGCGAGGGGTTGTGCCCTTACTGTGTGCGGGTGCAGCCGTGCTGGCAGGGTCACATGCACACGGAGACCTTGGGCGCGTGGATGCCGTCACCCAACAACCTGTTTGGGGCAGTGTGCTTGTGCGTCACAGCCGGTGCACCACTAATGCAGGGCTCCCAGAGCATTTGTGTCAGCTGAGGCGTGTGGGGCGCAAAGCCCGGGGCGCAAAGCCCAGGGTGCGCAGCAAACACGTTGCACAGACCTGCCCCACCGCCACAGCCTTTTTGCATGCAAGGGCCACACTGCCAGGGCTCCCATCATATGCACCGACCGCGGCTCGCAAGGGCTCGTGTGCTACACCCCATATGAGGCGCTGCATGCGCGCGGGGGCAGTGCAGGTGCACGCCGCCTGCCTGCACGCCGCCTGCGGGGGCGCTGCCCACGTGGTGCGGGGGTACACTGAGCGCATGCACCGCCCGCGCATGCCGCCTGCCCGACGCAGGGGCAGGACAGCCGCCGGACCCTGGAGCACTTCACGCCAACGAGGGGCATGATGCTGTCTGTCTTCGAGGAGCTGGACCAGTTTGGGCAGGGCAAGCTGACGGCCAGCAAGCTCGAGGAGGCCGCCGTGAAAGTGGGCCTCAAGCCCACGCAGATTGAGCGCTTCTACAGCATGTGAGCTGCTGCCACCCCCTTCCTTTGGCGTGTGCACGCCCGGGCTGCGCATGCTGCGGCAGTCAGTTGCACTGTCAGGCGACGCATGTGCCTGCTGTGCTGGTGTGGGCGGCGTCGGCTTGGCTGATGCGCATGGCGGTCTGGGTGATGCAGCAAGTGCCGCAATGCGGCATGTGCAGCGGTGTGGCATGTGCAGCGATGCAGCACGTGTGTTTCGTGCTGATGCCTTGTTTTTGTGCGAATACCTTGCTGAGGTACTGATGCCTTGTCGGGGACACTGTGTCTGCACCTTCTCTGAGCCATATGGGGAGCCACGTGGGAATGCACGGGCCCAGGGGAAGTGCATGCTTTACGTGGGCTAGGAAGGGGGAGAGCAAAGATCAACACGCCCAAGGGGGGGGAGTTGCTTGGAGGGCCGGCCCGCAACGCAAATGTGGATGTGCGCGCACACACACATACACATGTTTGCATACTTATACACACAGAAGCACGGATGCGCCCACGTTCGCATGCTGCTATGGTGTATTGGCTGTGCAGGTTGGACCCCGAGAACCGCGGCTACTTCACCATGCGGGACTGGGGCCGGGATGAATACAACAAACAGGCAAGGCAGGCAGCTGGTGCCGGGTTGAATTCAACAAATAGACATGGCAGGCAGGTGGGACAAGCGCAATAAAGAGGCAAGGCAGGCAGGTGGGTGGGGCATGCAATAAATAGTGCAAGGCAGGTCGTGTATTGCTGCATGTTAAGGCTCCCATTCGATGCGTGGGGTTTGGGAGGGTGCTGCACAGCAAAGCAGCCAAACGGAAGACTAGCTCGCTACGAAGCTTTTCCAGTGTCTCCAGGTGCGCAGGGCCAGCAGATGTGCTTGTGCGCCCATCCAGGGCTGCAGCGTCATGGCAAGCCAACAGGGAGCACCCTTCTTGCTACTGCTTGGGGCTGCGCTGTTGGTGCTCTGCAGGTCATGGGGGTCACGCGGCTGTTTGTGCAAACAACCAGCTGCGCCGTTGGTGCTCTGCAGGTCATGGGTTTCACTCGGCTGTACGTGCAAGCAACAAGGGGGTTGCAGGGCAAAATGATGGACTCGCGTGAGGTATGAGGAGAGGTTGCATGTCATGTGTGGACGTGCGGGCTCACCTGGGTTTGGTGTCCGGCGTGCATGCATGACTTATTTGGGTGGCCTGTAAGGCGAGGCGACTGGCATGCATGCACCACCAAATAGGTGTATTTGGAGGGCCTGCAGGGTGAGGTGTCCGGTATGTATGCATGACCTAATTGGAGGGCCTATAAGGTGAGGTGGCCGGTACGCATGCATGACCGTTTCGGAGGGCCTGTAAGGTGAGGTGTCCAGCATGCATGCATGACTTGTTGGATTGCCTGCAAGGTCAGGTGGCCGGCATGCATGCATGGTGCTGAAGGGCATGCGAGGTTAAGTGGCCAACCCGCAAGGTGCCTGAGGGCACCTGCAGGGGAAGCTGGGTGGTCTGAGCATGGTAGCCCTCAGATTTCCAGTGCTCAAACGCACACAGCAAACAAGCTGGTAGAGCAGACGCAGCTCCCTGCGCCTGACACCACGTCTTTAAATGTGTGTGTTTGTGTGTGTGTGCCTCCCAAATGCCAGCCGCTGATCCTGCGCTGCCAACGCAATTCTCCCGCCCATGAAATTGCACAATACATGGACAGGTGCATGCGTGCAAACCTATGTTGGAATTCAAAGTGTCCAGGCGGAAATGTGCAAGTTGTACAGGAGTCTTCAAGTCCATAAACGCAACTTGTCCATGGATGCTCTATATTGTTGGGGGTCAGAAAGCAACAGCGTGCCTGGAACCTGGACCTTGCCAAAATTCAGCCTGCGCTCAATGAGCTTCACTGCTGCTAGCTGTGAGTTGGAAGCGCTATCCCATATCATGTGCTTGCAGGTCAAGAGTGCAGCACTGGCGCTACAGATTGCGTTGAGCAGACTGATGATGAAGAAAGTTGGGCGCAGTGTCGCCCACTCCAAGCTGCACAGCATCTTTGAGTTCATGGACAGAGACAGGTGAATGATGCAACAATATGCAGTCAGGTTGCAGGACAGAATCTGTCAGTTGTACCCATGGCGTTTAAGCTGATGAATTGCATTGATGAACCTCTTTGAGTGGTCCAGTAAATGAGCAGGCTTCAGGTGTATCAGGCTTCATGTAGGCTTAGGGTGGTCAGGTGAGTGGGTCAGCAGGCTTCAGGCTTACCAAGCTTCAGGCAGGAAGCAATTGTTTTCCCTTGTGCTTTGCTTTGCTAGCACGAGAGCTTTTTGCGTGAAGGTCTCAAGGAGTGTGTGAGGCCTGTTCGCCACAATACCTCAGGGACCCTTTGTGAGTTCACAGGGTTTATCTGCCTTTCCATTAGGCAGCAGGCCGCAGCTGATGGTGTACAGAAAGAAGTCTGCAGACCACCTTGGACACAACCCAAAACTTTGGCAAAAGGCAGGGCTTGCACCCCTCACATGACTGTCCTATGGCATGACCATGTTCCCTTGGAGCGCATGCGTGCTGTGATTTTATGGTCCAACGCTTGAGCCTGTCTGCAACGATCTTTCAGGAGTGGTGGCTTGAGTGTCCAAGAGATCAAGGATGCTTTTGGAGCCATGGGCATCAATGTCACCAACCAGGTGGATTCCTATTGACCCGGCTTGAGCCTGGCTGCTCACCTGCTTTCCTGGCGTCTGTGCTTGAGAAGCATTTTCTCTGTGGATTTCTTGGTTACAGAAAGCTTGGTCTCAAGCATACCTTGTTGTGCAACAAAATCTATGCATGTGTGCAGGTTTTGCATGAGATCATGGTCAAGTTCGATAAGAACGGGGATGGTACAATTGACTACAGGTGCGTAAATTAATATATTGGACTTATTAAGGTTATTGTTCTACCAAGACTTTCTTAATTAGACAGCCATCGGTTGTTTATATCTGCACACTGATCACGCAAAGTCAAAGTTGTCGTCATAAGGGCACACGTGCATTTTAAATGTACTTCTGATGTATCATTTTATTGCCAAGTGTTCATCATTGTGCAAGATGCCAAGTACCGAGATTTGCTGCTGCAAACCTTTTGCCAAATGCACCTTCAGGGAGTTCATCAAAGGCCTGTTTCCAGTGCTGTCACAAGGCTACAGGGTTCATGAGTGACCTTGTCCTCAGCCTCAAAGGCTTTTTAAGAATTGGCTGCACAGAAGGCAATTGATATTTTTTATAACTAGCCTTGCCTGGTGTGAGGCAAGTGTGCAGTTGAGTGTCATAAGCACTGGACTCATTCATTCAGACCCAAAGGAACCCCGGGCCGCTACTGTTAAGTAGAGTCTTCGCCAACCATTTACCTTGCAGCGTGTATTATGGGACGGCCCAGTCTAGTGCAGCTTACAGACTAGCTAGGGCCCCACCGCGTTGTAAGATCACAATTCTACACATCCATGGAGGTTTTGGGACCTCGTGGTGTTTTGCATTCAGCTCAATGCTGTGTCTGTAGGTATGGTCAGGTTGCATAGCTGCACCTGCTGAATGAGGGCAGCTTAGGCTAAGTTAGTTTACATAGCTGTATCCGCCGAATGAGGGCAGCTTAGCTGACTGCTGTGTCTGTCGTATCGTCTTGAGGTACAACTTTGGGCAAAATTTGGGCGGCAGCCTGCCTTGAGCGTTCCACGAAAGATCCTGTTAATTGTGAGGTATGGGATTTCAAACCCCATGAGTTATTGCAACTGTGAGTGCTGTCGAGTACTTACATGCGCGTGCTGTGATGGTCTTAGACAAATGCTTGCTGGGACGCAGTTTGGGAACGGCTGGCACCCTGTGGATGAATGCATTTTGGGGAAAGTTAGAGCGTTGAATATATTACAGAAAGAGTACACAGCTTTTTTTAGAATCCCCGTAGGTGCCTGGTGCTTTATCAGAAATAAAACTCTTCCTTGATCACGCAAACAGGGGTATCCCTTTTGCCAAAGGTTTTGGTGTAGTATTGGTTTCATTCCCTTGGTCCTCTGTCAACTAGTACTGCTACAATGTGGTATGCTAGATTCAAAATCTCATCAGTGTCGGCTTATACTTAGACAACATCGGAGCTGAGGATGTGCAATTGTTTCTCTTGAAGCAGACGTACAAATCATTTCTTTTCCTTAATAAGACTATGCATATTTTTGGTGTTGCTGGCAGTCCAGCAAGCCCAGCAGTAGACCCATCTGGCTGAAGGTCTAAACCCATTGTAACCTTGTAACCTGTCAGTGTCGGTTGTTGCACAGAAGTGAAGTGAAGATGACCATATTTGTGACAATGTCACAATGTCAGCCAAAGGGCAGTCCTGAGGCAGCCTGTGAAGCCATCTTACGCAGCCACGCTCTGGCCTTGTCCCAGGAACTTGTCACACACATGCTTACAAATGGGTGTGCTCACATGACCGGTGCTCCGTCAAAATGACCAATGATTCAGTCAGAAAAGCGCGCACAGTGGCTTGCAATGTATCAAGATTCCAGCACTTGAAAGCTACTCCCAAGCATCACCAACTAAGACCCGATCGATAAAGATAGCAAAAAAACACAAAAAATGGTGCATGATAAGCCAGTGCAGCCGCAGACAGTAAACGAAATCAGCTGGAGTTTGCCAGCACGGAAGGAAATTCGCACTGCAGTATGGTACGTCAGCATGCTTTCAGACAACAGGAATTAGGAAGACAGACGGTATGGGAGTAGGGGAAACAGTGTACAGCAATGGACCCTACAACAACCAACTCCTCATGAAAGATAGGTGACATTCACAATGGCAATCATATGGCAAACCGCTTCGTTTTGCTTTCCTTGCATTGTTCACAGAAAACTCTACCGATAAGAAATCAACAGTGTCCAGCACTTGAGACAAAGCTCGCAAATGCGAGACTGCGATTGGGAGTCAGTGGATCATACATACCCAAATACTGGAGTGTCCCCACCTGCCACTTATTTGCTCGCAAATGCAGACTGCTACGCCCAGGCAACGAGTGCTGATGCGTGCTGATCTTATACATTGACTAGCTTGTCTCATCCCCCGCATGCAGGCTTACACAGGCTTGAGCAAAGCTTGCCAACCAGACCTTCACACACGCGTCTAGGTAAATGCGTCACTGCCTAAGTAGCAGCGGCAGGGTGCACACCTGCCGAACATGTAATAATGATACATGAACGGATTGGGTTTCCTTAAATTAATTGAGGGCAGGAGGGGGGGGAAGGGGCCGGACGCGAAACAGCAACACGAATCATAACCTCTCTAGTCCTTCAAATGCGCCTCCTCTCCCATGTTTCGCACGCACATGACACACGCCCCAGGCGCGCATGGCTTGATTTGGCAGCAGGGCACGCCCGAATGAGACACACACACCCACTCTATTTTAGGGCATGGGGAACTAGACGCCCACCTTGTCAGCCTTGGCGGCCTGCTCACCACTCGCGCTGCAGCCAGCCTCGGCAGTGCTGCTGCAGCCGCCACAGCTGGCGGCATGCGCAGTTGCGGGGTCACTGGGGACGCCGACGCCGCTCTGGGCCCGCGCCTGCTGCTCTTGGCTGTTCCAGAGCGCCTCGCGGTCTGCGGACAGGGGCTTGAGGTCGTAGGAGGGCGGCAGGTCCAGGACCAGCTCGGCCAGGCACCTGCGGGGTACCAGGGGGGCAGGCAGGCCCAGCGCTCACTCGCCACCCTCCCTTAGCTGAAAATATCTGGCATCTGCTGGGCCTGCTGCATGCCCAGGCCTGCGCGGCAGCCAAGCGCACGCGCCGCAGCGTTGCCAGGCTTCGCCTGACTGGCAAGCACGGCATACGCAGCCAGGGCCTTTGGCGGGAGGGGTAGGTGCGAAGAGGCCCCCTCACCCCTAGCTTGCGGGCATCACAGGGGTTCTGGGAGACACAGCTGCTGCTGCTACTGGGGCAGCTCTTCTCCTGCTTCTCCTAAGGCCACAGCCGTGTCCAGCAGAACAAGAAAGCACGCAGGGGCGGACCCGCTGTTGACCAGGGCTGCGCTGAAGCATAACCAATAGGCAACATGCACCCACGCCCGTTTCACACCTTTCTACACCCTGCCACCACACCCGTCCCCTTTCCTATCCCCATACCCAAGCATCCACACCCACATGCACACAGCGGAACAGCTATCCAGCGCTTGTGCGTGGGGGTGGGCATGTTCCGCAAATGGGCTCCTGGACAGCACGGGGGATGCAGTGCAGCCGCCCACAGGGGATTGCCTGCTTGCTCACCTGCCAATGAGGGGCGCAAATTTGAAGGCCCTGCCGTTGCCGCCCGTGAACATGCACACCTCTGGTCTGCCAGGCAGCTTGTCTAGCACAAAGTATCCGTCTTTGGTCATGGTGTAGGGCGACGATTGCATGTCCCTGCAGTCAGCAATCCGGGGAAGAAGGGGGGGGGGGATGAGGTCAGGCTGCAGCCACCTGCCAATCCAAGTAAGAGTCAGCAGTGGAAGAAGCACGGCAGGCACAGGCATGCTGGGGAGCAAGGCAGTGGAAGACCGTGCGGCCTTGCTCGTAACCCAGGGCCAAGCACCCGCCACTCGCTCAGCCCTGCTCACCTGCACTCGCCGACACCGTTCCAATTCTCTTGCACAAACGCGTCAATGAGGCCTGTGATGCGAGGATCCGCCTCGTACGCAAACCCGTCCATACTTGGGGTGCGGAACTTCTGGTCGTTGGGCGTGAAGTCGATGCCCACCTGCAGCCACACAGGATGGGCGCGCGCCCGCAGCAGCACGCGTTGGGCGCGCTCAGGGCCCCAACACTACACACTCGATGAGCGCCATCACAGCACTTGGTTGGCTGGCACGTCGGGGCCCCACAGTGCGGAGCGCAAATGTATCGATCCCTGGCCCTGCCACAGCGTGCATGCACACCTAACGCCCGCGCACCTTGACGACAGGCTCCTTGCTGTCCGGGTTCTCGGGGGGGAAGCCGTAGTAGAGGCCGCCGTCCCAGCTGCCCTCCGCCTCTTTGTCCTTCTGGAAGCAAAACCACTGAGGCAGCGTGCGCGCGGCCTCGGGGGTGACTTTATAGTGCCCCCAGGTCACGTTCCACACCTGCGCGGCGGCGCACCAGCAGGACACCACCGGCTGTGTGTGCCAGCCCCTCCCGAGCCAAAAGGCAAGAGACGCTACGTGTGATGCGCTACGTGTGTGCGGGGTGCGCTCCCAGCTCTGGCCCTCACCGCACTGCGCTCTGGCTCTGCCGCACAAGAGACCCGAGGTTACCAGGCCTCATGCGGAGACCGGGCCCCCTCTAACCTCCCTGTCCACACACATCACCACATGCGCAGCAAAGCAAGACCGCAGGAGCACATACAGGGCACGCGGGGACACGCGCACCTTGCATCGTGCGCGAGCAGAGCTGTGCCTGCTCATGTGCACAAGGGCCTGCTCCTATCGCCACATAGCGCACGCCTGCATGCCTCAGAGCCCTGTGCAGCTCAGCCCTGGTCCCTGGCACTGGGCTCATTGAGCGCAAGAAAACCCTCCCTTTGCACCGCGCCTCACCTCCAGCGCCATCTCCTCCAGGCCCATCTTCCGCAGCACCTCGTTCGTCCAGGCCCCAGCACACAGCACCACCTTCTTTGCCTGCAAATACACGCATCATCAGTTTTTGTTTGAAGAAAGGCACAGCCAACACCAGTCAGGTTGGGGCGGGGGGGACTCCCCACTGACCTCATGCGCCCAGCAGCAGCGCTGGGCTTGCTGCCAAGCAAAACCAGGCCCACTGTAGCTGTTCAGGCTGTGTTGGGCACAGACTCAGGTGGCACAACACCGCCAGATTGGAGACAGCCACGCGCTAGAGGGCCCCTTGGGTAATCGGCACGGGCATACGGCAAGCGAGCTGCCCATGGCTGCTTTTCCCTTGCCCATGTGCACCCTCCTTTCTCTCCACATACCTTGATTAACTTCCCGTCGTGGGTCAGGATCTGCACCTGGCCTGGCTTGCTGACTTGGATATCCTCCACCTGAAAAGCAGCAGCAGACAGAGCACCGAAGGAAAAGGCTCAGAAAGCAAGTGTCCCCAGCCTAGCGACCTGGCCATCATGAAAACACTCATCTTAAAACACTCGGTCCCATTGCTGAGCTGAGCCCACCTCTCCCCATCTAGACATAGAATCCCAGAGGGGGGGGAGACCAGTCAAAATCGTTGCATTGAGCACTTCCAAGGACAGCTTGTGCCTTGGCACTCCCCTTGCACCGTGCATGCCTGCTGCAGGTGTGCACAGCTCACCACGCACAGGATCTCCCAGGCAAGGGCAAACGAGCATGCGCGCGCGGTACGCACCCTTGTGTTCTCCATGAGCGACCAGCCCTGCTTCTGCGCTTGCTCCATCATCGTGGCGCAAGCCAGGCTGGCATTGACTGAGCCTGCCGTGGCCTCATACACACCCTCGTATTTGGCGCCGGGCTTTATCTGCGTAAGTGCATGGTGGCATTCAAGCGCGCAGGGGCGTGTTGTTGCCTAGTTGTGTGCAAGCCAAAGCCAGGAAGCACGTGAGTGGGGAATGGCTGATACATGTGCGTGGTAAGCGAAGGCATGCTGCAAAGTTGTGCATTGCTGTTCATAGACGGAGTAGATAAAGCATGAGAGGCGCTTGGACTGCCTGATTTGGTGGCTTGGGCCTTCATGAGGTCAAATTGTGAGTATGCAATTTACCACCCGCAAAGATGTTGCATAGCTTGGGGCTTTGTAAGCAGCTCGACCCCATTCTCAGGAGGGATGCGCAATACCATGACCCACCTGCTCCCACTTCTCCTGCATGCCCTTTGGGTCAGCAAAGTACTCATGCTCCAGGCCGAGCTGCTCGCATATTTGTTGCACGCCCCGCACGCTGCCTTCTACAGTCTCTCCTGGTGGGTCACAGCATGGTTGATGAAGCAAGCTCAGTGGCCGCGTGCTTGCAGCTTTGCAAGCATGTGCTGCAGCTGCATTCGCTGCAAGGAACTGTGCTTGGCATGAATAGCAGCTGAAGCGCTAGTGCAATCCTACACACCAGCTTATGCTCTAGAAAAGCAGGTATACACAGTAAAGACGAAAAGAGGGACAGCAGAGCAGAGATGGAAGCAAGCTAAGGCGGGGCATGGGAAGGAAGCAGCAGGCGGCAGCATGCAGGTGCTTGTGCGCACGCGGGCATGCATGCAGGTGCGCGTGCTTGCTTGTGGGTGTGCATGTGCGCGCCTGCTGGGGGGACACATTCATCCGAGCCTTTTGTCAATGGAGTTGATGCTCAAAAAGAGGGCAAGGCCGGGCACAGCCTCAGTAGCACCGGAGCATGGGCGTGCACGGGCTACCCCTCACCAGACACAGCTGCACCCAGACACGGCTGCACCCTGCACACCCACCCACCTGTGTCTGTCTCTCCATAAAACAGCAGACCATTGGGCTTGAGCAGCTGCACCCCCGACTCCCTCTCCAGCTCCTCCCACAGCTGCAGCGCTTTGGTCTGCATGCGGCTGAAGTACTCCTGGCTGTACATCTGCCTGCAGGATCCAAGCAGCCCGGCAAACGACAGGGGGTGGGCTTGGGCCCACCTGCCTGCGGCAGCGGCAGGAGCTGCAGCAGCTCCCCAGGGGAGTGCAGCTTGCCGCCCTGCCAGATTCATTACTTGCTGTGTAAATGCCGAAGCTTGTGCAGTGGCAATCACCTGGACGCCTGCACCAACATGAAAGCAAGCTGCACCAGCACGAAAGCAAGCTGTACGCTGCACAAACTGCACAGGCGCAGGGGGCGGTCTGTTATGCAGCACACTTGCTGTGCCCTCTCAGAAAAAGGAAGGGACAGCACTCAGCCCTTCCTGGTTGCCGAGGCTCACCTGTACATGCGTGAGTCGCCATAGGAGCTCCCACCCTTGTGGGCAACAGTCCTGCCCTCAAGCACTACACCCTTGGTGTCGGGGGACAGCTTAGACAACCTGCACGGCATGCAGCAAACACCAGCTCAGGGGTCGCTGGCAAGTGCAGGTCAGTGCTGCTGTCTGCAGGATGGACCCAGGTAGGGCCCTGGTATTCATTGGAGCGGCACTAAGAGCGTACAGCATGCACTGCGATGCTTGTGGACGCTGCACAAGGCCCTGAGCTTGCACAGGCAACTTCTCAAGGGACTTCAACAGTACCAAGTGCAGGCAGTATGTGAAGGGTCGTGTGGAAACACATGTGAAGATTTAAGACACTGCATGTACAAGTGTACTTCTGGTTTACGTATATTTACTGGCTGGGTTTTGTACACTTTCAGCTCTCACTTTGGCATGAAATAGACAATTTTCGTGTGTATGTATTGATGCTGTACACACACATATGTCATTTCCCAACCCTTAGAATGTGAGTCCAACACCAGCACTCGACCAAATTACACGACTGCGCAGCAGCTACGCACCAGTAGCTAGCGGCTGTGCCAGCCATGCCGCCCCCAACCACGACCACATCAAACTCCTGGGTGTGCTCCTCGAGGTACTCTGAGAAGAAGGCCCCGATGGGTGGCGTCTTGGGGTCTGTACAAATGTGCTCCACCAGGGATGAGGGTACCTGCACACATGGCCGGGCACCATTCTCATGCACAGCAGCGCCTGCCAGCAAGGGGCAGGGCAAGCACCCAACCAAGGACGAGCTAGCCTAGAGGGCAGGAAAAACATACATCTTATCTGTGCATGGGCCAAAGCAGGGGAAGGAGCGCACAGTGTATCAATTGCTTCAGCAGTGGGGCTAAGGTGCAAGCTGTGCTTGAGGGCGCAGGGCACAGGGCACAGCCTGCATAAGTCATCCAGCATTCTACCTGAGGAAGGGTGCATCCCTGCAAGCTGTTGGCCCAGAGGCACCAGAGTCCAGCATTGGCAAAGTCGGCCTTGAAGTCTGTGGCACTGCAACTCCTTGACAAGGCTTTCTTTCTTTCAACAATGCTGCTGCCAGTGCAAGTCATGGGCTTAGCATCCAAGTATTTGCTCGGACAACCATGCGCACTTTGTCCTGTTGATCAAAGTGTGCAAGAACACACATTCTTGCACACTTTGATCAACACACACCCCACAAAAAACCCATGCCCCCACGAACCACACATGCTTCCAGGCGCGCTCCCAAGTGCACACACAGCTGCGGGACACACCCACCATGTTTGCCGCGCGCGCCAGGCTGAGCAGTTGCCGCGTCTTGTTCTTGACTGAGCTGTGAATGTAGGCGTACACGTAGGCAGGCCGCGCCGTGCGGTACGCTGCCCGGTCAAACCGCTCTATCGAGTCGGCCAGCACCGCTCCTGCACTGGAGATGCTCTCGGGCACGAACACGGCACCGCGGGTCTCCAGCACATCCTGCGGCCAAGGGCGCGCCCATGGGACCACCAAGAGGCCCACTCGGTTTGTTTTGAGGGTGCACACTCCTGGCAAGCACCAAGCTCCTCGCAGGAGGAGGTGGCGCTCCTGCTTGTTTGCCGGATTCGCGTGCGCGCGCGGGGTGGTGGGGCACGGCTGCAGCCCACTGAGCATGCTCACAGGTCTTGGCCGCCGCAACCAGGGACTGAGAGTCTGACAGCCATAGCACAGGCACAGTATTTTCATGAAGCAGCAGATGAGGGCCCACACAGGAGCCGCAGCCATAAGCAGTGATCCCCACACTGCTGAATGGTCGTGTATGTGCTTGTACATGGACCAAAAATGTACGCCGGGGGCAGCACAGAGCCCACTGCACTGATCTAGCACTGAAGCGCGCCGAGCTCAGCACCTTTTACGCCGCCCGCACCTGTGCGGCAGCATCCTTGAAGGGTGCATTGGAGGAGCCAACAACAACCTTAGTGCGCAGCATGGCGGCGATGTGGGTGTCAATGAAGCCGGATGTGGAGCAAGGGGCCAGAATGTCCGAGGGGATGGTCCTCCAGTCCTGCGCAGTCGTATGCGGCACCGCAGCACCGCATGACCTCGTGTCTACCCCCTCTGGTCTCCCTCTGGTACCTAGAGGGGGTCATGAAATGTGCTGATTGCAGGCCAGTACTCTGAAGGCGCATGCCGTGGCTGGCAAACCATCCTCCCATAACAGGCAGCCCAGAGGAGTTTCCCACCATAGGGGGGGGGGGCTTAAGTAGCCAGGTACGAATGCATGCCCCATGGCAAGGCAGTGCCTCAGGAGGATTCCATCAATCGTGAGTCGCGAATCATGCTGCGGGCACTCCCACAGTCAAAATGCATCACTGGTCTGCATTGACGGCACACTAGCCATGCGTGGTCTCAGCGGCTTGATCCAAAGAAGAGTGTCGGCTGGCATGCCTGCACTGCTGCTGCGCGCAGTCAACCAGGGGGCATCAACGGGTGTGCACAACATAAGGCAACGCCAATGCATGGTCTGCTGGAGCAGCATCGCCACGTGCCAGCTCTGCGGCAGCCCTGCTGCCCATACACAGCGCCCTCATCAGTGCGAGCAGCTGACGCCACTTGCCTGGTCTGATACATTGGTACAGCCGGGGATGTCTGCCCTCTCCTTGTGGATGTCGTACGTGAGCACGTTTGCGCCAGCCTGCACCAGCAGCTGCGCCACACGGCCCCCAACTTTTCCGCAACCTAGGACCAGGCAGGTCAGGCCCTGCAGGCCGCCCAAGTCCTCTGCCGCTCCCTGCGACAGCAGCATACACAAGCTTGCTCATGCCCATGCACGTGCGTGCGGGTGTGCACTCATAAGCATGCAGCCTCACTAAGGGCATCCCCACCTTCTGCTTGCCTTTGGCCATGGTTCAACTGCCATGTCAATTGCTGCTCTGATCTGGATTTGCTTCATGGTATGCGACCAGTGGCACAGCATGCCTTTTCCTCTCACCTCTATGCTTGCATACACGCCGTAGCCTGTTGCATCGTTTGCATCCGTCAGGCAGCCCACGGATGCCAAGACGTAGGGACACAGCTCAGTCTGCACAACATGGCAAGGCAGGCAGGTGTTGGATAGTGTGGCAGACCGGGCCTGTGAAATCTAGGATGAGCTTGGGAGTAGGTTTTGTGCTACAGCCGATAGAAGCGTGCGGCTGGAGGGGCCGTAGGCTAGGAATATGAGGAGCACTTGGAGGCGCTTCACCATCTCCAGCAGAAGCTGTCGTGGAGCATGTACAACAAGAAGCAGGAGGGCGTCGACCCACCAAATATTCCATGTCCTCCATCGATGTATTCAGATCGCAACCTGTGTACACCGTGCCACTGAGCTCGTGCAAGATGTTGGAGACCTCGTCCATCAGTGCCTCTTTGTCAATTCCCTGGAATGAGCATGTGCAGGGTCAAGGTCCAATATTGACCGCAGCACCACAATATGCGGCTCACACAGTGTGTCCAGTCAGATCAAGTCCTCTTACGCAAGTCCTGACAAATGTTAAGAAGGCCTCCATATGAAGTCCAGGTTCATACATTGACAGCCTTGTCCATCTTGCTGTACACAGCTTGGCCATCACAACCCTTGTGACACGTCTAGAGCATCCGAGACCTGCTTGCTTGACCTGGTCCAAAGCGGCTCCAAGCGCATGCTTTTGCCATGTGCTCAGGCATGAAACAAGATCTATCACTACTTGGCATCGGTTGATTTGATAAGCGGGACTTATGATCAAGGAGCGAGTTAGCAACCCACCGAAATGGCATCAGAAGCATTGAGGACAAGCTTGGCCCCTGAGAAACCAGTGTTGTACACTCTGTGCTTCAAAGTCATTGTGCTTGCCAGAACCCGGCACTCAGCGACAGCATCCTACGAACAGCACACAAAGCAAACGATGCTTATCCTTTCATTGCTGGAAGTTTAAACAGACAGCACACCTGTGTGCGCTTCTAGACGTAGTACCTGCTTAAAAGTGCAAGCTCAGCTTTCTAAAACATAAGCACAGTTTCAGGTGAGGTCCATCTGGAAGTGAAATCAGCTACTGGGTACTAGCCACTAGGAGCCATTAGAATGCCAGCATAGCCAGTTTGAAACACCCACCTCTTCATTTTTATATTTCCATATCCGCAGGCCCCCGTTTCCAGGTTTACAGTCCTGGATTGGCCCATCAATGCCAATGTACAAAGTGCCCGCTCCAGTCGCGTATTTAAGCACAAGCGGGGAGACACTCCTTCCCGCAATGTGGACGTTGGGCGGGACATTGACCTGCATAGAGGAGCAAGACTGAGCACACTCAGGGCGGCATTTGGGTGCTTTTCCGAGCCTGGTTCGGCCTGGCTTGGAGAAGCTTGCAGGAACCCTAGCATGTGTGGACGCCATGTCATCCACATGCTTGCAGCTGACTCAGTCATGAGGGTGCTGGTTGGTAAGGACAGGCGTGTGACATCAACCCAGACAGGGAGTCTGGTGCCTTGCAGACGATGGGTGTACTTGTGGTCGAAATGCTTTGTGGTACCAAAGGAGGGCAGGTGCCTGGAAAGGCGACATGCTGGTGGTGCAGGCACCTGCTGCACGAAGGGACAGATGGTGCCAGGCAGCAGCTCCTCAATTGAAGTCATGGGGCTGATGCTCTGGCTGCTGGTCTTGAGCACCCTGGTGGGTGGTAGACGGCTGCTGGAGGTGCCCTGTCCCGGCACCAGCCTTCCGGTGTTTTTGTGGCCGTTGGGCAAGCTGTTGCAAACACAAGCTTGCATGCGCAGGGCCTTTACAGAAGGCTGCAAGGTCGTCATGCGGCCGATTTTCGGGCTCATGCCGAGCGCAGGCTTCCCCTTCGGTAGCAGCATCAGGCCTGCGAGGCGGGCACGCGCGGCAAACCAAGGGGCAGCATCAGACACCAGCATCTCCAGACCATATCAGAGCCAGCTGGCATTCGGAAGCACTGATTCTCCATGCCACTCCCAACCCACCACGCGTTGCAGGCGTACAGGACCTAGGCACAATGGCTCAACTCGTCAGGCAACGCCCCAGGTCTCAAAACAAACAAGCCTCGCCGCGCCGGCCTTCCCAGCCAACAGAACTGCAACGCACCTAAAAAATGCGCAAAACGCAAATGGTTGTTGCGCAGTTCGTGCTGTCCATCGGCAGCTTAAATTAGGCGCCAGTCAAAAAAACGGTTGACCAAGTCTTTTTTTGTGGTCATTTCCCGCCTTACGATACAGATCGTATTATCACCTCTCTACTAAAGGCTTGTAAGCTCAAGCCGCCACAGACCAGAAAACGGATGGCGCCTCCGGATGCGGCTTGTACGGGAGAAGCCCTGGGCAAAGCGCATGTGCCCTTCGGTGAAGACGGCTCCGGCCTATACAGCACTGCAACCCTTGGTGAGGAAGATTTGCTCTTGGGAGAATTTTCTCTGGGATGCAATGGGAGGCAACATAGGAGCAGTATCAGGAGGCCTGACAGGCAACCAGGCAGCAGGTCAGACTTGTCCTCAGCTGCTTCCAGAGAGCTCCTCCAGTCTGTCTATCTTGGTTCATGACTTCAGGCCAGGGCAAAGACGAAGGCCTCCTGAAGGCGCTAGTGATGAGTAGCAAGCACGAGGCGTGCTGTCACCCACGTGCATATGGCCGCTAAATTGCTGCATGCCTTGTGGCTCTTGCAGGTTGCTTCCGGGTAATAGAAGAGGCCAAGCCGATGATCATGGATGCTCTTTCTAAGGTATGTTATGTGCGCGTGACGCTGTGAGTCCATGCATGCACGTGCGCGTGCGTACGTGCGTGTGTGCGTGTGTGTGCATGTGTGTGTGTGTGTGTACACATGCATGTGTGTTTATGTTTGTGTGTGTATGTACGTGTGCGTTTGTATGCGTGCGTGCGTGTGGTTGTATGTGTGTGCCTGTGTGTGTGCGTGTGTGTGTGTGTTTGTGTGTGTGTGTGTGTGGTGTGTGTTGGGGAGTGTGTGTGTGTATAAGCGTGTGCATGTGTGTGCGTGTGCTTGTGTGTGCTTGTGAGTGTATGCGTGCAAAGGTGCGAGTGAATACGTGTTTAACAAGCTTCCTTGCACATCAGCCTGTGTGCCGTATGAGCATGCTTTTGCGCATGTTTTTGTGTTTGTAATTTGTGTGTATGTATGGCTTGTGTGCTGCATGTTGTTTGGCCTAAACTCTTGATCAGGCACCTGGATCAAAGGCATGGTAAACTAATTTTCTCTGGAGATGCTTCTTTTGTACCTTGTGCGCCAGGAATTTACACATGCACGCATTCATGCCTATCAATTCGCCACCTATACTTTTGTGAAAGCTTGCTAGCGGCATACACACGCACCTTCCATTAAATAAGTCAGCACATACTTGCACGCGCAGCTGCCTCTTAAGTTCTACCAAGGGTGTGTGCGCATTGCAGACTTCGGTACTGCTGATGGAGGTACCTCGATGCCGTTGCTGGGCAGCCTGGTTGATGTGATCAAAAGGTGTGTCCTTTGAAGTGTACTGCTGAACCACTTTTGTTGACAGCTGTGCAAGGCTGCTTCTCTGCTCGTTGCCCTGTGCTGCTGACAAAGTTTTTGGGGGTTGGCTTGGTGCAATGAATGCCAAAACCTAAGTATTCATCAGGTTTGATTGCTTGGAAATGCTGCTCTGGCAGTGGTGCCAGTACAATAAAATGGTACAAATGGTCAAGCAGGTTGGGAATGGCTTCCATAAGCTAAGTGTTCATAAGTTATGTTGTCTCAGGAACCATCCCAGCACAGAAGTGGAAGTCAGCTACGAGGATCAACCGAACAACGATTTCAAGGTTTGTGCTGCTGCCAGAATGTCATGTCTGTGCCATGGGTGCTCACAACAGCGTCATGATGCTTTCACTGCAATCTCCTCAACTTCTAGGCCAGTTTAATATTTTTAAAACCAGCCAGCTCTCTTGTGAGCTGAAATGTCTGAAATTGGACCTGTCCACCAGCTTGCATGGGATGGGTCATTTGCCTGTTTTAGATTTGCAGTTCGCGAATGATTTGGTAAAATTCCAATTTCTTTGCATGATTTAAATGTATGTTTGCCTGTGGGCTTTCAAGGGGAGGGGGTTGAAAGGCACTAATCCTCCCTCCCCGCCCTCTCTACAGACACACAGGAAAGACATTGGCTGTAAAAACACCCCATACGTCAATTATGGCACTTAGTCCACAGGCGCATAATGTAATTTTAAGCCTAGGGGATATGTGGGGTCACTTGGAGTTGCTGAACAGAGCTAAAGAGGTGCATTTCCAGGTTTTCTTCAGCATTCGCGAATCCATGTTTTTCAGAAAGCAAATAATCGACCCAGCAACTTCATGCAACTTCATGCAAATACATGAATGATTCAAAATGTGTGTATGACCCATCCCTGGTTGCACACACGTTGTGGTTTTAGTTTCATGAGCAAGGATGTGCGGCACGATTTGTGCCCTTGATCATTCACCTTTTTATGTTCCCTATTACTCCTATTGGATCCTTGCAGTCCCTCTTCTTCCATGTACAAGGATTGAAGGCCATTGAAGGTGTCGTGCCCTACCTCAAGCAGCACAAGGGCGTTTTTGTGACAGCTAGCGGGACAGGCTTCTACGAGCAATGCTTTCCATCGAGCAGGTGCGGGATGCCAGGGGCTGTGCCTCAACACCTCCAGTGGTCTCAACATGCATGATTTCCCATGATAATTTCCAGACTGGGTTGCATTGGGGCTCATAAGCTGTCAGGTTCTTGATGGCCCCACTTGCAGGCCTCCTTCCAGCCCTTGATACATGGCATTCATTGCTGAGAGCCCTCAATCTGTATGTTGCAGTGTCCACCTGGCCATGTCCTTCACTGCCATGCACTGGCTGCGCCAGAAGCCATGCAACATCACAACGGGCTTGCACATGACCCAGGCTCAAGATAGCGAGCTGGCTGCCTTTGCCAAGCAAGCTGAGGAGGTAAGCCGAGGGGGACAGTGGTGATGCACGCATACAATTGGCGTCTAGGTCTGGCCACAAATATGCCTTTGGACACAATTGCAAGCAAGGAAAGTGTTTGATGTCCTCTCAGCTATTGTGCTGTTTGCCAATTTGCCATCTGCCATATACTCTGAAAAGCCTTGACTCAGCTTCAGGCTGCACCTTGCTTAAAGATAGCAATTGGCCAAGCAGAGGTAAAGGCCCGCTTCTTTCCCTATTGCTGCCATTGCCTGTGCAGGATTGGCAGCTGAACCTGCTGAAACGTGCAGCTGAGCTAGCCCCTGGTGGGCAGCTCATCATTGTGAACTTCTGCATCAGCCCAGACAAGCACTGGCTGGGGCACTCGGATGTAGGTCCTTGCATGTACGGCACCATGATGCGGCTGTGGGCCCAGATGCGTGATGAAGGGCACATCACAAAGGTGTGTGGTCCTGATAGGGCTGGCTTGTTGTGTATGTGTGTTAGCCATGCAGACTTGCCTCGTGCTCATTCAGGATTGGGCACCTAAGGTTGCGCTTAGTCAACAGGCAAGGTCTTTAGAGTATATTTTATTGGAGGTCTGCAGGCGGATGGGCCAGTAATCTGTACGTCTTGAACACATCAGTGCCCAATCCTCGCAGGCCACCTTATAACACATGTTGCAAGAAGACCTTTCTTCCACTCTCTTGTGCGTGTAGGAGGAGTTTGATGAGACAACCTTCATCAACTACTACCGAACTGAAGAAGAGATGTTGAGGCCATTCAGTCCAGGGGCCCCAGGTGACAGCCGAGGCCCTTGTGCCTCATGTCATGAAGTGTCTCCTGATGCCTAAATTCGTTACTCCAACATGCAGGCTGTCGTCTGACTGGCCCTCAGTCGATGCTGCGTACAGCTTGTGAGCATGTGGTTGGCAGGCTAAGCGATTGAGCCCTCCAATACAGAAATTCAAGCATAGCGACAAGGCTTGCAGCACCCTTACATTGCAATGGCAACCCTGACAAGTCATTTTGAGTTCCTTGTTCTGTCACTGGTTTAACTAGCTGCGCTACCAGACTCACATGCTGCACACACTCCTGTGTTGTGTAATCCACTGAGACTGCAGCTGGCGAGGCCAATAACAACTGAATGATCAGGGGTGTGGAAAAATACCTTGTTGTGGCTTCAGCATACTGATTGATTGGTGTGCTGCCATTTGTTGTTCTGGATGGCGCAGTTCACAGGGCTGGCCTGAGGGTGGTGAAGCATAAGTTCAACCTCGTAAGATGCCCCTTTAGGGATACGTACATTGCCAAAAAAGGCGACCCTGTCAAGCACGCCAAGGTGGGTGAAACATGACAGGCCTGCAGGTTGTGTTACGACTGAACAAACTGTAGCCTGCGCTCTCTCTCTCTCTCTCTCTCCTCATGGGACCGAAGTGTCCAAGGCGGTGTACCCAGTGGAGCGGGAGTGGGATGTTTAGGCATTTTAAGCAGCCAATTTTGTGTGGGTGCAGAATGACCATTCTTTGTCCATCAAAGCTTTGCGCTCAATCAAATATCTCATTTGCCTGTGTGCAAAGATGGATGAATTGCATTTAGCTGCATGGTAAGTAAACACGGTCCTGCTCTTCAACAACCCTGTGTGCCACATCAAACATCCCTGTGCATGCACTCCTATCTGTCCTAGCATATTATTGTCTACCCTACTTGTACAAGACTGCATTGCGCTTGCATGTTTTTCTGAACGTTCTTACCACCATGCGTATTCATATGGTTTGCTGTGTTGGACACTCTTCTTTGCAGTGGTATGTGCCTACATTGCGCACATGGTCCAACAGTACCTTCACTTCGGCGCTCAGTGACACCAGGTCGCCTGCGGAGAAGACTGCACTGGCAGACGAGCTCTTTACCAGGTGCGTAGAATTAATAGTTGCTAAGCATCGCACTTCAATGGTGTCCTGTGCGGTCAGTGATGTATCAATTCCAGACGGATGGCAGGGCGCAATATTGCACTGCATGATACGGAGCAACTCTCATGAACAGCGTGTGCTATCTTGGACCATGGCATCTGCCTGGAATTGATCTTTGTATTGACCGCATAGTTACTGGCAAGCATGTGAAGCTGGGCACAAATGGGCACTAACACTTTTCAAGGAAAGAGGTTGCAGCAAGAAGCTGGTAATTCAAGCGTCATTTCTTTCCATCATAATGGCCGGATCTCAAATTCTTTCGATGAGAGTGCATACATGCTAGCATCTCTGGAGTGCTCAAACGTTGCACATTATTTTACAACGTTGCAGGTATGAAGCTGAAGTTGCCAAGGACCCTGAAGGCCATGGTATGGACTATGCGCATTGCTACCTCCACATTGAGAAGGTGGCACAAGAGTAAGCCCTGTCGCGGACGTTTGATATTGAAGTCCACTCCACAAATCTCGGATAGTGAATTGATTTCATCGTACCGGATGTCAACAAAGGCTGTGTCCTTTGCACATTTTTGAATTTGTGTCTTTATCTTTGCTGCTCGCATATGTGCGTACTTGTTGGTGCAAGGGACAGGCCATTTTTTATTAATTACCCCAGACATTTGTGCATCGTTCACTTGCGCGAGCGACAGATGCAACATAAGCGTAATCCAGCAGGCGTGTGCTATCAAGTATCAAGTATCATTTTGCGGGTCTTCCTGTTGTGTGCTTGCTGGGTTCTTTTTTGCTCCCTCATGTGCCTCGTGAAGGCCAGTCATCAGGTGTGCGTACCATCACACTGTGTTTGGCGAAAGGTGCAGAGTTGAACTCAATGCTTACTGTTGTTGCACATGAGTTCCTGGGCATACGTAAGCTTAACAAATGTCATTTAAAACTTAAAATTTTCGTGCCTTCTGGCGCATTTACAATGGTGACCCAATTAAGCCAGCAATTTACCAATGCTGTAAACCTGGTTGAGCAGGACTTAAACCCAGTTGCGTTTACAATAGGGGCTATCAGACAAATTTGACAACGAACTTCCACAAAATCAGGCAGGGAGAAGCAATCATCTGTTGGAGAGGATGCAGCAAAGTATGCTACAAAGGATGCTTTCATCGATGAGACCCTTTTGGCATCCCCTTCTCTCACACTGTGATGGCATCAAACAGTGTCCCAGGTTCCTACATGCCTCTGTGTGCATATAAGAGCGCGAGTGTGAGTGCATACACGTGTGCAAGTGCGCATTCATATGCGCTCGCGTGCTTGCCCATGTGTGTGTGTGTGTTTCTAAATAAATTTTCAGGCTGAAGGATGTAAACTTGACATCCCGTGTGACCACATGCCCCACCCTTTTCCCTGGGAGAAAAGGTGTTCCAGCCAGAAATTCATAGATATTCACAGACATCAATGCGCCTACAAAAAAATGCTGAGCTGCAGCAAAAATGCCGCATCCATGAATAGTAAGACCATCTGGGAGTGCTCTGCAATCAGGACCATCGTCCAGTTGACAGAGGTGACTCTCCATGCTCTTTAGCACCAGTCAGCCTATAGGCTGGACTAGGTGCTGCCGCGGCTGCCACCGTGGCGAGCAAGATGA
>LFCJ01000492.1_pt1 | contig 24604 bp, 24 predicted proteins | sample 643141 | NCBI WGS metagenome assembly LFCJ01 (sample SAMN03766243, study PRJNA286221) | soda lake metagenome | biome: soda lake; feature: Kulunda steppe; material: water; isolation source: sample B1-Br-g2 brine of Lake Bitter-1 | place: Russia: Kulunda steppe | collected 2010-07
AATTCGGACGCCGAATTCGAGGCGGTGAGAGATATTGCTGCCAGCACCAATGCGACGACCTGCGGGCTCGCCCGCGTCGTTGACAAGGATATCGAGGCCGCATTGGATTCTGGCGTCGAAATGGTTCACATCTTTGTGAGCACGAGCGACGTCCAGATTGAAGATTCAATGCACGCCACGCGCGAAGATGTGTTGTCGCGTGCTGTCGAGTCGGTCGAGCGCGTCACCGAGGCGGGTGCGACCTGTATGTTCTCCCCCATGGATGCCACCCGGACGGACGAGGCGTTCTTGGCGGATGTGATAGAAGCCGTTACCAAAGCGGGCACCGACTGGATCAACATTCCGGACACCTGTGGGGTCGCCACCCCACGCCGGTTCTACGATCTGATCCAGAAAGTCGGTGAGCACACCGACGCCCAGATTGACGTCCACACCCACGACGACTTCGGGTTGGCAACGGCGAACGCGCTGGCGGGCATCGAAGCCGGCGCAGCCCAAGCACAGGTGTCGGTCAACTCCATCGGCGAGCGGGCCGGCAACGCCGCCTACGAGGAGTTCGTAATGGCAGTCGAGTCGCTGTACCAAGGCGACACCGGCATCGACACCACCCGGATCATGGAACTCTCCCAGATGGTCGAGGAGAAAAGCGGGATTCCAGTCACGGGCAACAAACCCGTCGTCGGCGACAACGCCTTTTCCCACGAAAGTGGGATCCACGCCGCCGGCGTCATCGAAAACTCAGATACGTTCGAACCCGGTGTGATGACCCCCGAGATGGTTGGCGCAAAACGCCGACTCGTCATGGGGAAACACACCGGCACTCATTCCGTCCGACAGCGCCTCGAGGATGTCGGCTTCGAGCCGACCGACGAGCAAGTCCGAGCGATCACGCGCCGTGTGAAAGATTACGGCGCAGAAAAGCGCTCGATCACCGTTGACGACTTAGAGCGGTTTGCTGAGGACGAAGGTGTTACCCGCAACACCGACCGCGAGGAGGTGCGGATCTGAGGATGTCGGGGCCGTTTGCCACCGGCGGCCAGCACCGGCTGGCGGCCTCGGCATCGAGAGCCGACCGCCATCTACGTTATTCTGGGGGTTCGATTCGTAACCATTATTATACACGAGACACCTACCTATCAGGTAATGACGCGACCAACAGTCCATGTGGCCGACGACGGCGACAGCGGTGTGGTCGCGGTAGCTATTATTGTAGGGGCAGCCTAGCCCCTTCCTCTACCTTTCACCGACCGGCATTGCCCCGTTTTCAAACCGACCAGTCACACAGCCAATGACACCAACACACCCAACTCGAGCACGAATGCGAACCGACACACCCACCGGAGGAAGACGATGAGCGAACGTGCAACCGTGAGCAAACAGGCGGATGAGGAACAGCCACCAGATACTGAACAGCAACAAGAGGCGAACGAAGCCCCTGATACAGACGCCAAGACGACGCCAACACCGGTGACAACCGGTGCTGAATCGGTCGTCCGTGCCTTAGAAAACGTCGGTATCGAGTACGCCTTCGGCGTTCAGGGCGGGGCGATCATGCCCGTCTACGACGCCATCTACCACTCGGATATCCGGCACGTGACGATGGCCCACGAGCAGGGAGCCTCCCACGCCGCCGACGCGTACGGCGTTGTCGCCGGCGAACCGGGACTTTGTCTGGCAACCTCCGGACCGGGCGCGACGAATCTCGTCACTGGGATCGCCGACGCCGACATGGACTCCGATCCGATGCTTGCGTTGACCGGACAGGTCCCAACGGCGATGGTTGGCAACGACGCCTTTCAGGAGACCGATACGACGGGCGTGACGACACCGATTACGAAGGCGAACACGTTCTCGAGCGATCCGGACACCGTCGGCGACGACGTTGGCGAGGCGTTTGCACTGGCGGCCTCGGGTCGACCGGGGCCGACGCTCGTGGACCTGCCGAAAGATGTGACGCTCGCCGAGACTAACCGCGAGCCAGCGGAAGCGAAGACGCCGGACACCTATCACGTCCAAGAGCGGGCAGATTCCGAGATCGTCCAAGAGGCTGCAGCGCGCATCGAGTCCTCAGAACGACCGGTGATTCTCGCCGGCGGTGGCGTCATCAAAGGTGACGCAACCGAGGAGCTGCGGGCGTTTGCGATGGACAATCAGATACCGGTGGTGACGACGATGCCCGGTATCGGCGCGTTCCCAGAAGATCACGAGCTCTCGCTGAAATGGGCAGGGATGCACGGAACGGGCTACGCCAACATGGCGATCACCCACTGTGACACCCTCATCGGAATCGGTACCCGTTTCGACGACCGGCTTACCGGCGGCATCGAGACGTTCGCTCCCGACGCCGAAGTCATCCACGTCGATATCGACCCCGCCGAAATTTCGAAAAACATCCACGCGGAGTATCCGCTGATCGGTGACGCTGGCACGGTTATTGGGCAACTCGAGGAGGCCCTCGAAGCCACACCACAGATCACGAAGTGGCGCGCACAGTGCCAGCAGTGGAAAGCGGAGTATCCGATGGATTATGCCGCACCGGAAGACGAACCGGTCAAACCGCAGTTCGTCGTCGAAGCCTTTGATGAGGCCACAAGCGACCGAGCTATCGTCACCACTGGCGTTGGCCAACACCAGATGTGGGCCTGCCAGTACTGGACCTACACCGAGCCCCGAACGTGGGTCTCGAGTCACGGCCTTGGGACGATGGGGTATGGCCTGCCGGCGGCAATCGGCGCGCGCTTGGCGGCTGACGACGATCAGGAGGTCATCTGTTTCGACGGCGATGGCTCGTTCCTGATGACGATTCAGGAGCTGTCGGTGGCGGTTCGAGAGAACTTAGATATCACCGTCGTCGTCCTTAACAACGAGTACGTCGGGATGGTGCGCCAGTGGCAGGATGCCTTCTTCGATGGACGGCATTCGGCCTCCGAGTACGACTGGTGTCCGGAGTTCGATAAGTTAGCAGAGGCATTCGGTGCGAAAGGCTTCCGCATCGATGAGTACGAGGATATCCCGGAGGCAATCGAGGGGGCACTCGCGTATGAGGGTCCTGTCGTGATTGACGCCCACATCGACCCACGGGAGAACGTCTATCCAATGGTGCCAAGTGGTGGCGACAACGGCCAGTTCGCGTTAGCGGATGATCAACTATGACCGGAGAACTCGAGGGACCACGACCGGAGGAACGCCCGACGCCGGCTGGTCGACGCAACCCGCAGGGGATTCGCGTCGACCCCGAAGTCGAAGTCGAACAACACCCACGCCGAACGGTTATTTCGGCACTCGTCGTTCACGAGCCGGGCGTCCTCTCGGACGTCTCGGGGCTTTTCTCCCGGCGACAGTTCAATATCGAGAGTCTCACTGTCGGCCCAACGGAAGACGACGAGCGGGCACGGATTACGCTCGTCGTCGAGGAGACCGATCCGGGAATCGAGCAGATCAAAAAACAGTTGCGGAAGCTGATTCCGGTCGTCTCCGTGCGCGAACTCGAGGCCGACGCGATGTGCCGTGAGTTGGCGTTGATCAAAGTCGGTGCGAGTCGGCCGGACCGTGTCGCTGCCGTTGCGGATATGTACGGCGGGAAGACCGTCGATGCGAGTGCCGAGACGGCCACCATCGAGATTACCGGCAGCGGCCAGAAGATCGATGCCGCAATCGAGACCTTTGGCCAGTTTGGGATCCGCGAGATCTCTCGGACGGGAACGACCGCGTTAGCCCGTGGAACGGCCAGAACTGGCGGCAGCGATGTGACAGAACAAACCGAGCAACCGAAGACCCCCCAACCAGTACATGCAGACGATGACTGAGGACTTTACAACCGAAATCTACTACGACGACGATGTCGATGAAACGCCACTCGCAAACAAGACGGTCGCGGTCCTAGGCTACGGGAGCCAGGGTCACGCCCACGCCCAGAACTTAGCCGACAGCGGCGTCGAGGTGCTTGTTGGCCTCCGTGAGGGATCGTCCTCGCGGGCAGCCGCCAAAGAAGACGGCCTCGAGGTTGGCACCGCTGCCGAAGTGGCAGCGAAAGCCCAAGTGATTTCCGTACTCGTTCCCGACACCGTCCAGCCGGCGGTGTTCGAAGCGATCAAACCGCATCTCGAGCCCGGCGATACGTTACAGTTTGCTCACGGCTTTAATATTCATTACAACCAGATTCAGCCGCCGGAAGATGTCGACGTGACGATGGTGGCGCCGAAATCGCCTGGCCACCTCGTGCGCCGGAACTACGAGAACGGCGAGGGGACGCCCGGGCTGGTCGCCGTCTATCAGGACGAGACCGGCGACGCCTTAGATCGCGCCCTCGCCTACTCGAAGGCAATCGGTTGCACCCGCGCGGGTGTCATTGAGACCAGCTTCAAAGAGGAGACCGAGACGGACCTCTTTGGCGAGCAAGCCGTCCTCTGTGGCGGCATTGCTTCGCTGATCAAGACCGGCTACGAGACGCTCGTCGATGCCGGCTACTCCGAGGAGATGGCCTACTTCGAGTGTATGAACGAAATGAAGCTCATCGTCGACCTCATCTACGAGGGCGGACTGGGCGCCATGTGGGATTCGGTCTCTGATACCGCCGAATACGGCGGCCTCAGCCGTGGTGACGTAATCATCGACGATCACGTTCGAGAGAACATGGAAGACGTATTAGAACAGGTCCAGACCGGCGAGTTCGCAAGCGAGTGGGTGCTCGAGAATCAGGCCAACCGGCCGATCTACACCCAGTTGAACGAAGCCGAAAAGAACCACGAGATCGAGGATGTCGGTGCACGACTGCGTGAGTTGTTCGCGTGGGCCGAAGATGGAGCAGAGACCGAAGACGAAAAAAGCCGCGTCCAAGCGGACTAACTAGCAAAGATGAGTCAGGGAACACTGTACGACAAAGTATGGGATCGACACAAGGTAACACAACTGCCGACCGGACAGGACCAGCTGTTCGTCGGCCTCCACCTCATCCACGAGGTGACCAGCCCACAGGCTTTCGGGATGCTCAAAGAGCGCGGCCTCGAGGTTGCCTACCCCGAACTGACCCACGCGACCGTCGATCACATCGTGCCAACGGCGAGTAAGGAACGGCCCTACAGCGACGACGCTGCCGAGCGAATGATGGCCGAACTCGAGGAGAACGTCACCGGTTCGGGAATCGACTTCTCTCACCCGGAGACGGGCAATCAGGGCATTGTCCACGTCATCGGTCCGGAGCAGGGGATGACCCAGCCGGGGATGACGATCGTCTGTGGTGACTCTCACACCTCGACCCACGGCGCGTTCGGCGCGCTGGCTTTCGGGATCGGGACCTCCCAGATTCGGGACGTCCTCGCAACGGGGACGATCGCCATGGAGAAACAGAAGGTGCGCCGAATCCAAGTCGACGGCGAACTCGGTGAGGGTGTCGAAGCAAAAGACATTATCCTCGAGATTATCCGCCGGCTGGGCACCGAAGGCGGCGTCGGCTACGTCTATGAGTACGCCGGCGAGGCCATCGAGGATCTCGGGATGGAAGGACGGATGTCCATCTGTAACATGTCGGTCGAAGGCGGTGCACGTGCGGGGTACGTCAACCCAGATCAGACCACCTACGACTGGCTCGAGGGGACCGACGAGGCACCCGAAGGCGAGGCCTTCGAGGAGCGAAAGGAGTACTGGGAATCGATCCGGTCGGACGAGGATGCCGAGTACGACGATATCGTACATATCAACGGGAGCGAACTCGAGCCCGTCGTCACGTGGGGGACGACGCCCGGACAGGGAATTGGGATTTCAGAGCCGATTCCAGAGCCCGAATCGTTGGCTGACGAAAAAGTCGAAACTGCGCGACGGGCCCAGAAGCACATGCGTGTCGAACCCGGTGAGACGATGGAGGGCTATGAGATCGATGTGGCGTTCCTTGGCTCGTGTACGAACGCCCGACTGCCGGATCTGCGACGTGGTGCAGAAATCGTTGAGGGACGAGAGGTTCACCCCGATGTTCGGGCGATGGTCGTCCCCGGTAGCCAGCGCGTGAAAGCCGCGGCGGAGGCTGAAGGCTTAGATGAAATCTTCAAAGAAGCCGGCTTCGAGTGGCGCGGTGCTGGCTGTTCGATGTGTCTGGGAATGAACGAGGATCAGCTGCAGGGCGATGAGGCCTGTGCCTCCTCTTCGAACCGGAACTTCATCGGTCGCCAGGGCAGTAAGGACGGGCGGACGGTGCTGATGAACCCACGGATGGTCGTCGCGGCAGCGGTCACCGGGAAGGTAACTGATGTGCGCGAGCTCAAAGAGGTGAGCCTGGCATGAGCGAGAAAGTCGAGATTCCATCGGTCGAGGAAGTCACCGGCAGCGGTATTGCCATTCGCGGCAACGATATCGACACTGACCAGATCATCCCCGCCCGATTCATGAAAGTCGTCACCTTCGACGGCTTAGGCGAGTTTGCGTTCTTCGATCTCCGATTCGACGAAGATGACGAGCAAAAAGAGCATCCGTTCAACGAGCCGGCGAACCAGGATGCCTCGGTGATGGTGGTCAACGCCAACTTCGGCTGTGGCTCCTCACGAGAGCACGCCCCACAGGCGCTGATGCGCTGGGGTATCGACGCCATCATCGGCGAATCCTTTGCTGAGATTTTCGCGGGCAACTGTCTCGCACTCGGCATTCCGACGCTAACGGCCGACCACGAGACGATCAACGATCTCCAACAGTTCGTCGAGGACAACCCCGACGCCAAGATCGATATTGACGTGGCAAGCGAGACGATCACCTACGGTGGCAACGAAATCGGCGTCTCAGTCGATAGCGCCCAGCGCAAAGCCTTAGTCGAGGGTGTCTGGGATACGACCGCGCTGATGAAAGCGAACGTCGAATCAATCGAGAAAACGGCCAACTCACTGCCGTATATCCAAGACGGCAAGCGAGTATAGGGCGAGCCAGCGGTCGAAGGTGTGATTTTATTTTCCGACGCGCCAATAGCCGAGTAGATGGGGCTCTGTGCAATCGGAATGAAACGACAGGGGGCGAGTGTGATCGAAACCCTCTGTGCACTCGAGGAGACCGAGGATAGTTTCGGGTTACTCGAGTCGGCCCACGTCGTCTCCGGGGATCGAGCGTATGTCACTGCCACCGGGGAGCCAGCGGGCCATGTTCCGGCGTCGAACAGACACCTGATCGAACGCCGAGACGAAGACGGATCGGTCGAGCGGATTGTCGGCCCAGCGGCAGGCTACAAAGCGGTTCTCGAGCACGAAGCAGAGTTGCTTACCGAGTTCGAATCGGGTTCGGCTATCGACGGCTATCTGATCGCCGAAGAGGTGGCGTTTGCGAGCGGGTGGGGGAGTACGCTCGCAACGATCCTTTCAGCGGCGTATCCGGAGACACCTATTTATGTCGCCGGCGTGCTTCCGATGCACGCGTGGGCCGAGCGGGCGGCTGCCACGGAGCTCAACGCGCTTTCGACGGTCGTTGAAAGCTGTTTTTTGCTCGATTCGACACAGTGGGGTCAAGAGGAGCTTTCGGAGACCGCACTGGAGGTCGTTCGCCGACTCTACGCCCCACTGTCGGCGATGATCACCGGCGGAGAACCGAAATTGGAACCGGTGCTCACCCACGCGCTAACCGAACACGAACACGTCATCGGCGGCTGGTCGTTTGCCGACCCGGACGAGTCGGGGGCGTTCGATTTGCCGGCGGCACTCGAGGCGTGTGTCCAAACGTGCTCGGTCGACTGCGACCTCGGGGCGGCCACACAGGTGACGGTGCTTACGATCGCATCGGCTCCTGACTATCCGGAAACTGACGCACTCGAGTCTTGGCTCCGTGAACGCGTCCCCGAGGGCGTCTCGAGTGGGCAGGCCCACTGGAGCGTTCCGGCGGAGGGGCTCGAGGTGTACCTGCTGCTGAGTGGGGTCGAGGACGCCGACCGGATCGCCCATATTCGTAGGCTCGAGGCGTAGACGTCTCAGGAGCGATATGAACTCCGACACCGTATCGATACCCTCTTTTCACCGCCCTCTCGATAGCTGTGTATGACTCACGAAATCGCCGTCATCCCAGGCGATGGCATCGGACAGGAAGTAACACCGGCGGCCGTCTCAGTACTCGAGGCACTCGACCTCAATCTCGAGTTCGTTGCGGCGGATGCAGGCGACGCTGTTCTCGAGGAGACGGGTACGGCGCTGCCACAGGAAACGTATGACCTCGCGGCGTCGGCGGATGCAACGCTTTTTGGAGCGGCCGGTGAGACCGCGGCGGACGTGATTTTGCCCCTCCGCGAGGCGGTTGACTCGTATGTGAATATTCGACCCGCGAAAGCGTACCCCGGCGTCGATGCACTCCGTCCGGAGACGGACCTGGTTTTCCTGCGAGAGAACACCGAAGGTGTCTATTCGGGGCACGAAGATCACCTGAGCGATGACCTTTCGACGCTGACGCGTGTCGTCACCACCTCCGCCTCCGAACGGCTCGCCGAGTTTGCCTGTGCGTACGTCGACGAGCAGGGCAAAGACGGCTTTCAGGTTGCCCACAAGGCGAACGTGATGCGCAAAACCGACGGCCGGTTCCGGGATGCCGTCGTCTCGGTTGCCGACGATCACGGCGTCGAAACCGAGGAGGTGCTGATGGATGCCTTTGCGACTCGAGTCTGTCTCGATCCGACGCAATTCGACGTAATCGTCCTGCCAAATCTCGCCGGTGACGTGCTCTCGGACCTTGCGGCCGGCCTGGTTGGTGGGCTGGGGATGCTCCCCAGTGCGAACATCGGCCCGAATCGCGGGCTGTTCGAACCCGTCCACGGCACCGCCCCGGACATCGCTGGTGAGGGGATCGCAAACCCTTCGGCGACGATTCTTTCGGCGGCGATGCTCCTCGAGTCGATTGGGTATGACGAGGAAGCCGACCGGGTGCAGTCAGCCGTCGAAGCCGTCCTCGAGAGCGGGCCAACGACGGGCGACCTCGGCGGCGATGCCGGAACGGCGGAGATGACCGACGCGATTATCGACCAGCTGTAGCCGGAGCCTGCATCTCCTGTGTGGGCTTTTATTTTCATTGGGGCTGTCTGACAGTGCGTGACTCATTCTGACAGCGACATTGCCATCCTCGAGGCGACACGAACCCCACATGGCCGCTTTCTCGGCTCGCTTACAGACGTTTCAGCCGTCGAGTTGGGGGTCGTTTCGCTTACCGCACTGCTCGAGCGAGCGCCAGTGCCGGTATCGGCCCACGACCAGGTCGACTGGGTTGGACTCGGTAACGCGATTTCGGCCGGGCTCGGACAGGTGCCGGCACGGCAGGTAGCTCTCGAGGCCGGCCTCCCAGTGGAGACAGCGGCGACGACGGTCAACGAGGCCTCAGGGTCGGGGCTACGGGCCATTACGCTGGCGGCCGACCGGATCGCGGCGGGCCGAGCCGAGGTCGCCGTCGCCGGTGGCTTCGAGTCGATGTCGAACGCCCCGTATCTCATCACCGAAATGCGGCAGGGTCGCCGCCACGGGGATACGACGCTTGTCGACTCGATGATTCGGGATGCGTTGTGGGACGACGGGTACGATGGCCATATGGGGTCGCTCACTGAGGAGTTAGTCGACCGCGTTGGGGTCTCTCGAGAAGCCCAAGACGAGTACGCCCTCGAAAGCCATCAACGGGCCAGTGACGCCGTCGAGGAGGGCGTTTTTGACGACGAAATAGTTCCTGTCGAGACCTCGGATGGAAAACTCATTCGAGACGAGGGGCCGCGGTCGGAGACCAGCCTTGAGTCGTTGCTCAACCTTCCACCGGCGTTCGCCGAGGACGGGACGCTCACCGCCGGCAACGCCTCGGATCTGAGCGACGGAGCCGGCTGTGTGTTGCTGGCGAGTGCCGATGCGGCGCAGGAAATGGACGGCGAACCGCTTGCCCACCTCACCGACTACGCCGTTGCCTACCGCGATCCGAAATGGTTCGGGCTCGCTGTCGGTGACGCCGTCGCGTCGCTGCTCGAGAGAAACGATCTTGAGCCCGAAGAGATCGACCACTTCGAAATCAACGAGGCGTTTGCCGCGCCGATGGTCCACCTCCGGGAGGAACTCGAGATTCCACCTGCGCGGTTCAATCCCTACGGCGGGGCTATCGCACTCGGCCACCCAATCGGAGCCAGTGGGGGAATTCTGACGACGACGCTCACCCATGCGATGGTCGAGGAGGGGCATGCTCGAGGCGTCGTCGGGATGAGTATCGGCGGCGGTGGTGGGATTGCGGCCTTACTCGAGCGGTGAAACTCACAGAGCAGTCCAACTGCGTGCGGTCAGTCACTGATCGGTCAGATCGACGGTCGTTGAGTACGTTTCACCGAAGACGTGATGTTCGGTTACGGAAACACGCCGAAGGGTGCTAGTGACCATCGCTTCGACGCGGTATCCCGTCTCGACGAGGTCATCAGTACAACCGAGCGTCCATCTCGAGTCATCGGCAGCAACGATGAGCAAGTCGAGTCGGTTCTGTGAGTCTTCGTACGCCGCATGTGCCAGTTCGACCGTGCCACATCTGCTTGAGCCGTACTGAATCGTGCCTCGGGCTGTGACAGTGGTATGATCAACAGCCACGGCTGGTGGGTCATCAACACGGAGTTCTGGATCAACTTTTTCGAACTCCGTATCGAGACCAATTCCCGGAACTCGATCAAGGCAGCCAGCAATTCCAGTAGCAAGTGCAAAGCCGGTGCCTGCAAGAATTGTCCGGCGGTTCATACTGATAAATGAAGGATATACACGCAAATATCTTTTCTAGAGTCTAACCATTATGCGGCCGCTGTGCTCATCGAAGAACCACAGTCGAGGAAAACGTCGGCAACGGAAACGCGTGACCACAGGTCGAAGCCGAAAGCGTCGAAACAGGGCCAGGAGAGGTGATGCTCGAGGAGTCGTCCTAAGCAGATAGAACGGAGTTACTCTCTCAATTCGTCTCGAGTGCCGCAGGTGGCGCGCCAGCCAGCTCGATGAGTGCGTCTGCCTCAATTGGGTGGACGGTGCCGGGGAGTACGAGCAGGTGGAGCGGTTCACCGAACTCGCCATCGGCGAGGGCCTCGAGGCGGTCGGCGACGACCAGGGGGTCGGGACTGCCGGCACGGGCGACGACGACGCCGAGGCGGTCGGGATACTGTTCGGCGAGCAAGTCGGCTGCGACATCGGCGGTCATATACGGCGAACCCTCGCCCCGGCGGTCGGCGTGTTCCTCGCCAACTTTGATATCGAGGTAGATGACGGTGTGGAGCCCGCGCTCGCGGTTATCGTCAATCGTTTCGGTGACACTCGCCGGCAGCCCGTCGGCTCCGTGAGCGTAGGGGAACGGAAGTGTCGTTGCCTTCCCAAACCGGTAGTTCTGGAGGCCGGTGAGCGAACTCGTGGCTGTCTGGGCGGTCACGCCGTGGATGACACGTGTCTCAATACCGCGCTCGTGAGCCCGGAGTCGGAGGTCGATATGCGTCGTCGCGATCATCGTATCGCCGGCGGTCAGAAACGCTACGTCGTCGTCGACAGCCCGGTCGAGGATATCCTCGGGATATTGTTCGACGCCGGCACGGTCTCGAACGTCGATCTCGTAAGGAAGGTCATATGCTGACTCGAGTGTGTCGACGTCGGCGCCAAGGAGCTGGCTGGTGTAAAACTCGGCGTAGGCGGCGTCGGCGTTTTGCAGCGCTTGCCGGCCTTCGACGGTGATCGATCGCTCGTCGTAGAGTCCAAGACCAATGAAGGTGAGCATATGTCACTTACCGACCACGGAAGGGATAACGTTTCGAGTTCGCCTCATCCGGCGTCGGTAATGGGCGTTAGAAACAGAGAGTGTACAAACATGTATTTTGCCATAAAATATAGGTGCAGTACCCTACAAATGTAGGGTAACTCCCTTTGGAGGCACTAGGTGGTCTATCTTGGATACGCGTCGCTCGTTCGAGGTGATGGTGGGGACGCCAGACCAATCGCTGCACTCAGAGCTGCTCGAGGCACCGTATCAGCTGCGGATAGTCGGTACTGATGCTGTGGTCGCGGCGGCACTCGAGGAGGCAGCCGACTGCGTCGTTATTACGGCGACAGCGCCAGTCGTCGATGTTCACGACCTCAAGGCACTCAGTAGCGCAGATACCGCTGTCGTCGTGTTCGTTCCAGTTGAGAGCCACGAGTACGTTGCGCCGCTCGTTCGCGCTGGGTTTTCAACGTTTGTCTTTGAGGATGAAGCGGAGACTGTAGCGTCCACCGCAAACCGTCTTCGGGAGGCAATCGACCACTGTTATGAGATTGCAATTTCAGATGCTAACGAGACCGTCCTCGAGATATCCCGTTCGCTGATGGGGGCGGCACCCGACGAGATCGATGTCGAAATCGAGTGGGGACTGGAGTCCGTCGGCCGAGAACTCAACGCCGAACGTTGTCTAGTGTATGTGTACGATGAGCAGACACGACAGCTACAGGCGACCCATAGCTGGTATCGAAGCGCCAGGGAAACGAACGAAGCCGAGCAACTCGATGCCGGTGCGTTTCCGGGATTCGAGTCGGTCGAACAGTTTGTACCCTATGCTGTTCCCGACGAGGGAGGCCGCGAGATTGAGTTTGAGGTGCCGGAGGGGTTCGCGGGCGATCTCGGTGGGCGGCTACAGCCGAGTGAGGATACGACACAGGCGCGCTCACATCCATATCTCCGCACCCACGAGTTGGAATCGTTTCTGGCGGCCCCAATCGCAATTGACTGGGAACTGTATGGGGTGATCGCCGTCGGACAGGATCACGAACGAACGTGGCCGGAGGGCGTTCGCCGGCAACTGCAGACCCTCGGTGAACTCATCGGCCATACAATCGAGCGAGAAGCGCGTCGCCAAGAGCTGAAATCCAAAAATGATCGCCTCGAGCGCTTTACGTCCGTGGTGAGCCACGATCTTCGCAACCCGTTGAACGTAATCAGTGGCTCGGCGGCGTTGATCGAGGAGACGGGCGAGCGCCACTATCTGACAGATATCATCGAATCGACCAACCGAATGGACGAGATGATCGAAGAGCTGTTGACCCTTGCCAAAAGCGGTGACCAACTTGGTGAACGGAAGCCGGTGTCACTCGAGAGGATAGTCAAGAGTGCGTGGCAGTCAGTCGAGACGCCTGAAGCGAGTCTCGAATGTCGGAATCTCGGCGTTCTTAAGGCCGATCCAAACCGCCTCCAACAGGTATTTGAAAACCTCTTTCGAAACGCCATCGAGCACAACGGTGTGGATGTCTCACTCCTCGTCGAAGGCACCGACAGTGGGTTTGCAATCGAAGACGACGGGTCGGGCATCCCAGCGGAACTGCGGACTGAAATCTTCGAGCCGGGATACACCGGCGGCACTGGGACCGGTCTCGGCCTCTCGATTGTCAAAACGGTACTCGAGGCACACGGATGGGCAGTGACAATCACCGATGGAACTGACGGTGGCGCACGGTTCGAAGTGGAGATGGAGCAGCCGATGACCGACCCCAATCGGCATGCAATTGGCACCGAGTGAGTTGCTAAGTCCGAGACCCGATTCGATTGTTACACAACCAACTCGCGTTCGACATCCGAGGGCAAAATCACCTCGAGTTCTCCCGCTGATTCTAGTTCGTGAAGGATCGAGACCATTGCCTCGAAATCCTCGAGCAACTGGTTCTCGAGTCGATGATAAAATATGGAGGTGATGCCCCGTTTTTCGGCCGTCGTCTCGAGAACGCGACGGGCGCGTTCTGCATCCGGTTCGCTAATCCGCGAGGCCAGACGGTCGTTTACCGTATAGCCCTGGATTGGGTATCCACCAGCGTAGTTGAGTTTGTGATACTCAGCAGCAAGTTCGAGCGTCGTCGTATTGTAGCCACCAAACGGATAGGCAAAGTACTCAGCGCCCTCCGCAAACCCTTCCTCGAGCAGCCACTCTTTGCCCCGTTCGATCTCCTCTCGTTGGCCGTCACGATCTAAATCGTCGAGTTGGGCGTGTGACCAGGTGTGGTTAGCGATCATCCACCCGGCGTCCGATAGGGCGTGAGTTTGCTCGGTCGTGAGGCGTGGAAAGCCGCCACGTTCGTGACCCTCGTCAGCCTCTTCGATGTAGCCGGGGTTGACGAACGTAACTGCTGGATAGTCGTACTCCTCGAGAATCGGGAGTGCTTCGGTGTAGTCGGTGACGTGGGCATCATCAAACTGGATCATCACCTTCCCTGTCTCCGGTCGGGGAACCGTATGGAGGTCATCAAACCAGACGGTCAGCGCCTCCTCACCCGACCAGATAACCAGCGTCACGTCGGTGACCTGCGTCATATCGAAAGCGGGATCAAACTCGTCAATACCGAAGTTCAGCCGCATCAGCGGCAAATCACCCTGCAGCGACCGGCGGAAATCAAACTGGTTGCCCCGACTATCGGTGAGGCGAAGCCACGGATTGGCCATCTGGCCCTCCATCGAGCGAAACCCAATGCCAGGGATTACCGCAGAGAGATCGATTGGCGAGTCAAACGAATAGGAGAGCGAACTCGATTCGGTTTCGCGGTCGATCTCAAAACGCGCGCTCTGTGAACCGACGATCACATGCTCGCTGTCGGCTGACAAGGAACCGCCGGTAGCCGACCACACCGACAGATCCTCGAAATCCTCGAGCGTCTCATCGGTTTGAGCGGTGACTGCCTCGGTTTCACTCTCATTTTGTGATGGCTCTGTCGTCTCGTCGGATTCACTGCTCCCAAGACAGCCGGCAAATCCGAGCCCGGTTGATGTTCCTGCAACCGCCGTCAACAGACGCCGTCGGTTCATTAGCGGTGACAAACAGGTCTTTGTACATTGTTATGGAAGCAATAGAGTCAGCGTAAAATGGGATAAGCAACGATTGATAGGTCTATTGAGGCTCACAAACCGCTTCGACCTCGATTTCAACGACGGCATCGCTATCGATCAGTCGACGCACCTCAACCATACTCGCCGCTGGGCGAATCTCTCCAAAGACCGTCGCGTGGGCCTCACCGATCGCCTCCCAGTCATCGATATCGGTTACATACAACCGTGTCCGAAGCACATCCTCGAGGCTGGCACCCGCCTCTGTAAGGACCTCGTCGATGATCTCGAGTGCACGCTGCGTCTGGGCGTACGGATCGCCAGGGGCGACGATCTCGCCTTCGTCGTCAGTCGCTGTCGTCCCGGCGACTGAAACCCGGTTGCCGACGCGAACCGCCTGCGAATAGCCGACTCGTGGCTCCCACTCGGTTCCACTCGAGATACGCTGTCGCCCCATACCCAACGCGAGCGTGGAGCTGTCAAATGCGTGTTGGAATCGAAACGTCACCGTTAGGAGTCGGGCCCGTCGAGTGGACGTATGGACGTGCCGTGTGTTCGTGTCGAACCGGCTGCCGGGGAGGCAACCCGAACGCAGCTAGCCGAGTCGGATCTCATCGACGACAGCTACGAGATTAGTGTCGACTCGGGGTGGCTCTACATTCCAGTAACGGAGCCGAGCGCGGTTTCCCCGGAACTCACCGTCGTCGACTACCAGCCACCCGAACGAAGCCAGCAGACGACACCGGCCGATATTCTCGGCTTCAGCCCCTCTTACGAACGAATCGGCGCGGTTGCGTTGCTCGAGGAAGCCGATGCCGACCGCGCCGCAGAAATTGCCCGCGCAATCGTCGAATCGGACCTCCCCCTCGAGACGGTGTTGAATCAGGCCTCAAAGGTTAAAGGTGAAAAACGGGTTCGGGAGTGGGAGGTGCTTGCTGGAAGCGGGACCGAGACGGTCCACCGGGAGTACGGCTGTTCGTTTGCCCTCGACCTTGCGGACGTCTACTTTTCACCGCGATTGGCGACTGAGCGTCATCGGGTTGCCACGCAGGTTGAGGCGGGCGAACAGGCGTTCGATATGTTCGCCGGTGTTGGCCCGTTCGTCATCCCATTTGCCAAACGCGGCGCGACGTGCGTTGGCTGTGATATCAACGACCGGGCGATTGCGTATCTCCGCGAGAACGCCCGCCGAAACGACGTCGAAGCGCAGGTCACGGCAATTTGTGATGACGTCCGCGCAGTTGTTGACGGAACCTCGGCTGCTGGGGGCCCCTACATCGACTGGGCAGACCGCATTGTCATGAACCTCCCCCACAGCGCCGAGGAATTTCTCGAGACTGCCGTGGCTCTCGCCGGCGACCGCGCGATGATTCATTACTACGACATCCAACACGAAGACGACCCTTTTGGACCGGGTGAGCGGGCGATCCGTGAGGCCGTCACTGCTCGAGATGACAGATACACCGTCACCGTCGAGAACCGACGCCGAGTGCGGTCCTACGCGCCACACGAACTCAACGTCTGTCTGGATGTGCGACTCGAGCGAAGCCCGTAGACATTCGCAATCCTTATGCCCGACTTCGAGCGTAGGTAAGAGTACACCGCGCCGGTGTAGCTCAGACTGGCAGAGCGAATCCTTCGTAAGGATTAGGTCGAGGGTTCAAATCCCCCCACCGGCTTCTCATACGTCCTCAATTCGTGAACAGTTGCTGTGTTGTAAACGACAGACTCTCCATTTCAGTTTGCCAACCCCCACGGTCCGTATGGGCGGCAGTGGAACCCACACGAACCAATCGCGGATAAATAGAGTCCCCCACAGTCCCTATTTTCCGCATTCACCAGTGAGGAGTAGAACCGCATGAATGTACTGGCTATCAGGGTAAATATCGAACATAGGTCGTATTTTAACCCGAGTTTCTATTGTATTACAATGCCAAGTTGGTTTTTATTGTATGGCATACTATTCGGTGAGATAACACATTCCCCCTCCAGTATGCCACCGTCGGTTGGTAGGGACCGCCTACGATCAACGCAGTCCTGTTCGCTCAGCGTAGAACCAACAACTGACGCGGCTTATATATCGGTTGGTGGCGAGAGGTGGGACACAAATGACGCTCCCGACCGTCCTCGAGCGGTCTCTCTCGCTGCTTGGCTATCCACAGCGTACCCACCCGTGGATCAACCGGATTGACGAAGAGATGACGCTCAACGCAGCCTCGAGTGCACAAATTGCGCCAACGTGCCTGCTTCGTGGTGAGATTGACCTCGAGGCAGAGACTCGCTTGAGTCGAGGCTGTATCCTCAACGGCGCAGTACAGCTTGGGCGGGGGACGAACCTCGAGCCGGAAGTCGAAGTGATCGGAGACGTGGAGTTCGGACGCTACTGTGCGGTTGCCCGGCAAAACATTTTCCAGGAGTCAAATCACGAGATGGAACAGCCGGCCGTTCAGATGCGGTTGTATCGCAATCTGTTAGACAGCTACCTTGAACCGGTCTCGAAGGGGCCAATCGAGGTGGGCAACGACGTCTGGTTTGGGGCCCGCTCGATTATCCTCTCGGGAGTGGACATCAGCGACGGAGCGGTAGTTGCTGCCGGGTCGGTCGTTACGGAGGATGTCGAGCCCTATGCCGTCGTCGCTGGCGTGCCCGCCAAACGGGTGAAGTGGCGGTTTCCAGAGCGGGTCCGAGAGCGGTTGCTCGAGTTGGCGTGGTGGGAGTGGGAGCCGGAGGAAATCCGGGCCTCACAGCCGTTTTTCGAGCGCAAGATTGACTCTCTCGAGGATGTGCCCACCGTCTGAAAGCACCGAGGACAAAATGTGGGCCACCGATCCCCGGGCAACCGGTGGTGATATACGTCCCACCCACAACGCGTAGAGTATGGGTTTTGGAAGCTATGATGAGTCCGAACAGAAGCACCAGCAACAAGACACACAGGCAGATGAGGAGGCTGCAGTCAACGTCCACCAAAACGAGTATGACGGCACGATGACCGTCGAAAACGGTGACTCGACTGAAGATTTGCTCGGACAGCTGCAGGATATCAAAGCCAGTCAGGAATCCGAAGAATAGCGGTCAGGAAGCCCGACGCACGTGTTTTTCTTAGTGTTGATGACCAGTTGCCTCACCGTAGGTGAGTCCAAACCGTTCTTCGAACAGTTCCATCGCGGCGGCTTCTTGGGCCTCAAGGTCGATATCTTCGGGTTCTTCGCCGTGACCATGATGCACCAGGTGGTGAGCGTGGCCCGCAACCGATTGGAGCACGAGATCGCCGATCGTTTCGGCTGGCGACTGGTCATTGACGGCGAGAAGGGAAACGAAATCAGCAGGGAGCGTGACCTCGTCGGTGCTGTCGTCGGTTTCAATGCGAACAGTGACGGTTTCGACTGTATCACTCATACCACGAGGTAGTGAGAGAGACCTAAAGAGGTGACGACTCGGTTTCGGGCTTTCACTCGCCGGGACAATGGGTTTCTGGCGTCCGTTCCAGACGAACGTATGCCCAGCGTAGAACTCGAGGCGGAGACGATCGAGCGACTTGATGCAATCCGTATCGAAGACGAATCATACGATGAACTGATCCTTGAGCTAATCAACATCTATGAGGCCAGTGAGTACACGCTGTTTCATGCCGGTTGAGCGGTGACATAGCGGCCGAGACATGGACGGTGACAGCAGCCTAAGTACACCGCTCGTTTTTCACTCGTCGTCAGCGGCAATTTCGCAAATAGACTCCCACCGACCGTTTGACTCGAGTTTCGCCTGTAGCTGGTCGGCGTAGGCTTGGGTGAGACGTTCGGCAGCCTCACGTTCGGCGTCATAGGTTCTCTCACTACCAAAGCCGAGGCTGCGTTTGAGTGAGGCAAAGAGACCACCGCTCGAGGCGCCAGCGGAGTCGTTCGTCGGTGCGCCCATCGCCCCAGTCTGTGAGCGGATTCGCTCGAGTTCGGGGAGAATCTGTTCGACCTTGTCGGTGTTCGCGCGGAGTGTCGCACGTTCAGGGGTGGCCGGATCGACGATTTCGAACTCCGTCGCAGTCATAATGAGACTCCACTCCTGGCTCGAGAATCGGGAGTCTTCGACTGCTGTGGTAAACGCTTGGTCGACGGTCATCCGTTCGCCGACGATCCGATCGGTCCACGAGGCGTCAGACATAGTCGACTATTGGACCGAGTCGTGTATCAGGGTTTCCCCGGCGAGGGACGTCACAGCGGTAGTGAGTCGGCTGCAGACGGTTAGCTACGGTGTGGAAGCCAACTGAATACTGCCGTTTCGTTGCCGAAGCGGTCCCAGACGACGATCGCCGACGGCAGCACGAGAATCGAAGAGAGATAGGCATAGAGTACACCCAGTGCGAGCAGCATGCCGAACTCCATGATGAGTGGGATCAAAGCGAGGTACAATACACCAAGTCCACAGACCGTGGTGAGCATACTTCCGGTCAGTGCGCCACCGGTCCCCCGAACAGTCACGAGCAGGGCAGCGTGGACGTCCTTGCCGTCTTCGAACTCGTCGACGAAGCGATGCATGAAGTGGACCGTGTAGTCGACACCAAGCCCGATCGAGACCGAGAGAATCGGGGCGTTAATCGGGCTCAAGGGGATCCCAAAGTACCGCATCGAACCGGCGAGGAAGGCGACTGAAAGCAAGACCGGAATCAGGTTGAGCACCCCATAGATTGCCCGCCCCTCGAGCCACCAGTAAGAGAGGATGAGGAAGATCGCCGTAAGCACGAACGCACCCATAAGGCTACGAACTGCGGCATCGGTCGTCTCCTCGATCACCGACTCGAAGACGACGAGTTGGCCGGTTGCCGTCGCCGAAAGGGGCATCTCCTCGGCAAAGCCTTCGGCGTCGGCGACGGCTTCATCCTGTTCAGCATCAACATCGACGGTAATGACAAGCCGGGAGGAGCTTCGGTCCGGTGTGAGATAGCTCTCTGCGTCGTCGCCGCTACTCGAGGCAAAGAGGTCGTCATAGACGAACTCGAGGTTTCGGTTTGGGATTCCGTCGCCGGTTGCGTCATAGCGCTCGACCGTGGCGCCAAACTCGGGGTCAGTTTCGGCCTGAGACTCGATTACGCCGAAGATGGAGTCAGCTTCTGCCTGTCGCCCATCAGTTTCAAACGAGTCAGGCGGATTCTCGAGTGAGCGGTCGAGATCACGAAGACCGGTATCGGACCGAAGCGCGCGGTCTTCAATATAGATCGTGACCGAGTCCTCGAATCCTTGCTCGAAGTCCTCCTCGAGATAATCAAGCACCTGCATGAAGGTGTACTCATTGGGCGCGAGCGGACCGGGGAGGCCCTGATAGAGGTCGACACGGTCCTGGTCGGGGAAGAAAGCCTCGTCGTCGAACTCGACATCGACGCCAGTGCCGTAGGCAGCGGCCCCACCGCCAGCGACGAGTGCAACGGTTAGAAAGAGCGCCGGTGTGACTCGCGCAATGGTCGTTCCGATGGGGAGAATCCGACCGAGAATCGATCCTTCGTTTCCGAGGGGAGCAGTACCGAATTTAGGGAATCGGGTTCCCTCTCGGAGTTGGTCGAATCCGACTTTCGCCGACGGGAGAAAGACGCCGAAGATCAGGAATGTAAAGATGATCCCACCGCCGGCAACGATCCCGAAGTCTCGGGTGGTTTCACTGGCGATGTTCGCCAGAAAGCTGAACACGGTCGTGATGGTCACGATGAGCAGTGCCGTTGTCAGCTGGTCTGTCGTAATATTCATCGCGTCTTCGATTCCGGTACCGTCGGCCCGTTCCTCCCGATAGCGGTTAATAATGTGAATGCCAAAATCGATTCCAACGGCCAGTAAGAGCGGAAAGACGGTGACAAGCGAGTCCGAAAACGGAATGCCAAGAAAACCCATGAACCCGAACGTCCAGACCAACGTCATGACGAGTGCAGCAAGCCCGATACCGAGGTCGATCGGGTCTCGGTAGGCGACGAGAAGGAAAAACATGATAAGCAAGATTGCAGCCGGGAAGACGATAATCGCTGTATCGCCGAGTAGGGCAACGATCTCCTCGTCGATGATTGCATCACCGAAAATCACAATATTCTCATCGGTGTCAAAGCCATCAATCTCGTTTGCAAGCTCTTGGGTCTGAAACTGCAGGTGAGCCGTGTCGCTCGTGTCCGCTGCCGGTGGCGTATCGTAGGTGATCGCCACCTGTGCGACCGACGCTGAAGCCGAGGACTGCGTAAAGTCTGTGCTCACTGGAAGGCCGGCTTCTTCATCGGCATCGGCAATCGCAGCTGTCAGCTGTCGCTGTGAGGCGCGGTCGACGGCCCGATACTGGTCTTCGGCTGTCGTTGCGTTCGGTTCGAGTTGTTCGCTGACCAACGAAGCCGGACTCGTCGTCGATTCGACGCGAAGCCCATCTTCAGTCTCTACCCGATCCTGAAACTCGAGCATGCGTAAGAGATTGGGCTTTGAGAGGACGTTGTCGTCCTCGACGAACAGCTGTGCGGTCGTTCCCCCGCTATCACGGCCGTTTTCGCCGAAGTCCTCTTCGACCTGGTCGAACGCTTCCTGGGCTTCTGAGCCCTCGGTAAACTGATCCGAGCCCGCTTCCTCCTCACCGCCGCCGACGATGGCCCCGGCAAAGAAGACACCAGTGAGCAACAGAAAAATAAGAACGATCGTCCACGGACGGGAAGTGATAAGCGGGTTAATCCGTCGGGTAAACGGGTCTTGTTTTTCCTCGCCAGTCTGTGTCCCACCCCCAACAGGAAGGTGACGTGCAAGCGCACCGAACAGTGATCGCGACTGCGAACGCCCTGTAGACTCAGCTGATTCTACCGACAGACCGTCTTCGGACCCCCCACTCGAGTCGGTGGCGGGGTCGCGCTCTGGATCGGTACTCGTCATGAGCTTACCCGTTTCGTCGCCAGAATGCCACGCCGACACCAACAGCCGTAAGAAGCCCGATCCCACCGATGAGCAGCGTCCCAAAGCCAATGCCGCCGTTCTCTTCGCCGGCTTCGACGGTTACGGGGTACTGGTAGACATCGGAGACTTCAGTATCACCGCGTTCGGTATCGTACTGAAAGTCAAGTTCGATCGGGTGCATCTCCGTCGAGGCATCCGGTGCGGCGATCACATCGAACGTCATGAGCGCTGACTCGCCGGGTTCGAGTTCGGGCACGAACGCCTCGTCGTTGTCGGTGTCGAGGGGGCTATCGGTGTAGAGGTTCGCGCCGATATCCGAGAGCGTCTCCGGGCGGTTGTTGGTAATTTCGACGACCAAATCACCCATTTCACCCTGTTTGACGGTCGTGTTTACGCCCTCAATGTCGAACTCGTCTGCGCGGTCGTCAACGACGACACGTTCGCTCATAGCGGCAGACTCCTCTGTGTCACGGTCGTCACCAGTGTACTCCACGGTAAACCGAAGCTGGCGAGCACCCGCATCGGCCTGTCCGCTCACGTCCGTTGGATAGCTGAACTCCGTGACGTCGTTCGTCTCGAGTTCCGGCAGCGCGTATCGAGTGTCCTCGATATGAAGTGAGTCGCTCATCGGTTCGACAACGAGTACGGCATCGTCGACGGACTCCGAACCGGTGTTTTCGATCTCGCCGCTGACGACGCCGTCATAGCCAACAGCGAGGTTGTCCTCGAGCGTCGTAATCGAAAATCGTGGTTCATCGGGAACGACGAGGGTGATCGTCACCTTATCACTGCCAGAGCGGTCATCGACCTGTCTGGCGTTTTCAGACCGCTGGTAAGTGTAGGAGTAGTCCATTTCGACGGTAATATCGTAGGAGCCTGGTTCGAGATCACTCGGTGCTGAAATGCGCTGGGGGACGGACGCAGTCTCGGTTTCAGAAATCGAGCCGACGGAGGATTCCCCTGATTTGATGTCGAACGGCCCCTCATCAGTAATCTCGAACGTGACACCACGGGCCGTCGTCACCGGCTCGCGGTCGACGCCAAGTTGCAACTCACCGCTGTTTTGGATCTGTATCTCGACTTCTTGTTCCGTTCCAGCGACGATTTCTGGCTCCGGTGCTGTCGCATCGAGGTCCGGTTCGCCACGGGTCAGTGGCGCATTCTCACCGGACTGTCCGGCGACGGCGGTGACGCCACCGGCCAATCCGACCACCATCAGACCGACGAGCAACACCCCTACAATACGGTTAGACACCACTCAAATCACCCTGCATACCAACTCGAGTGTCCGGACTGCAAAGCGAGTGAAATAAAAAGAACGTCGAAGACGACAATCTCATTACTGGTACAATGGCTGATTTCGTCATAAGCGTTTTGATTAAACGTTCAATCAGCAGTGTGCCGTATTCGGCACCAAACAGCGAGTCAGTCAGCGGTGAAGCGTCTCCTCGAGATACCGCTCAAGTTCCGTACGGGCGGCCGGCTGCCAGTCGGTGTCGGTGACTGAAACCGAGCGCATCATAATTCCAATCAACACCGTATAGATCATCGCTGCCGTCTCCGCCGGCGACTCGACGGTAATCGAGCCATCTGAAACGCCGGCCTCGAGTGCTTCACGGATTTTCGATTCAAAAAAACGGTCGCTCCGAGTGAAATGTTCGCGATACTGTTCAGCGGTTGCAGCTTGGGCACGAAGTTCAATGAGGACCGTCGTGAACTGGCGTTGGGCCGGCTCCGGGTCCGGGTGGAGATACGTATCGAAGAGTTCCTCAAGTGCGGCCTCCGGTTCGCCAATATCGGTTGCAGAGAGGTGTTCTTCATACCGCTCGAGCATGAACTCAAGGCACTCGAGGAGGAGTTCGTCTTTATCTGAGTAGTAATGATAGAGCAGCGAGGAGCTTTTACTGAACTCATCGCCGATTTTCTGAATTGTGAGGTCGGCATAGCCATGGGTGTAGATGCCGTCGTAGGCTGCCGCAAGGATCTCCTCACGGGTGTCCGTGGGCGACTCAAAAAAGCTCAGTGGCACGGCCGGTGCCTCCGTGGGCGGACATCGGTAGCAGGATATCGGTGAGAAGCCGGGTTTAGTAGAGAGGAGCGTCCACTAAAACCCATTGTAGCCACAACAATACGGTGGCCAAAGACGGTGGCTATCATACTCATTGTCTGGAATACAGGACGTGACAGTATAAACGGTCTGATTAAATATTCAACAAACGATTTCAGTCGGAAGCGGCTAAAACGCCCCGCCCTGGATCGACGTTTCGGCGTGCAGTTCCGATTTCAACGCGTCGTGAACCTTACACAGTTCGAACGCCCGCTCTACGATTTGATCGCCTGTTTCAGCGTCGATGTCGGCTTCAACCTGAATGTCGAACTGGACCGAGGCGAGTTTGTCATCTTGGCTGAGTTCGCCTGTCACGTCGATTGCAATCTGGCCGAGTTCCTGCTTTCCCCGTTGCTGGCCGCCGACCCGGAGCGCCGGGACATAACAGGAGCCATAGGCAGCCAACAGCGCCTCGAGCGTGTCGACGCCCGCCTCGCCAGTCGCATCAAGTTCCAGTTCGAATTCACGGATGTCATTTGTCGCACTAAACCCTTCCACGGAAATGGTCGTGACGGTTTTGGCCATTGCATACAGACCGTCCACGGGCGATGGTGTAAACATTGGTCTGGTGTGGCCTCAGTTAGACGTCTCAGCCGACAAGTCGACATCCAACACCACAAGCCCCCAAGGTTCGACCGTTGTTGCCATCTCATCCAGAACAACCCGCTCGAGGTGGCGTCTGTCGTCGGCGTTTGCCTCGTGGTACCACAATAAATGGCTTTGGTGAATCGCCATACAGCGTCGAGTTCTAGTGGATTACCGGAAGTGTGAGAGAGTCAATTTGCTTCGTCATTGCTTGAATCCTCAATGACCCTATCAAATACGTTCCAGCGTGACTCCT
>LFCJ01000493.1_pt1 | contig 24601 bp, 23 predicted proteins | sample 643141 | NCBI WGS metagenome assembly LFCJ01 (sample SAMN03766243, study PRJNA286221) | soda lake metagenome | biome: soda lake; feature: Kulunda steppe; material: water; isolation source: sample B1-Br-g2 brine of Lake Bitter-1 | place: Russia: Kulunda steppe | collected 2010-07
CAACAGACAAAGAGTCAACAGACAAAGAGCCAACAGACAAAGAACCACAGTCGGATGAGCCAACGGCCGACTGAACGCCGCTGGAGTCGCTATTTCTGTGTCGGTGAGAAACGTTTAGAAACCAGCGGGCTAATGGTCGGCCATGATAACAAGCGACTGGGGCGAGTGGCTCCCAAACGCTGTCGAGGCTGCTGATCCCGAAACCGTCGACATCTGGTATCTGGGCTGTAACGGATTCGTTCTCAAAGCTGCCGAAGGGACGACGCTGTGGATCGACCCTTACGTTGGCGTGGGTGATCCACCACGGACGGTCCGAATGATTCCGATCCCGTTTGATCCGACAGATGTCGGCGCTGAGGCCGTCGATGCCGTTCTCGCAACCCACGAACACACAGACCACACCCACGGCCCCTCCCAAGGTCCGCTGCTCGAGACGGGCGCAGCGTTTTATGCGCCGGACGACAGCCTCGCGGTTGCACTTGAAGACGAACAGTGGCTCGAACAGTACGATATCACAGACTCACAGTTTACCGACGTTACCGAAGGTGACAGCCTCGAGATTGGTGCGTTCGAGATTGATGTCGTCGAAACCTACGATCCGGACTCAACGCACCCCGTCGGCTATGTGATCAAACACGACTCGGGGACGGTTTTCCACGCCGGCGACAGCAAACCTGCCGACAGCTTCAGCGAGATTGGCGAACGCTACGATATCGACATTGGGATTCTGGCGTTCGGAGCGGTCGGCAATATACTGGACAAAGAAACCCGCGAGCCAGTTCGAACGAAGTGGTATGCAACCGAAAACGAGACGATCTACTCCGCGTCGGAACTGCAACTCGAGCGGCTGTTGCCGAGCCACTGGGATATGTGGAAAGGCATGACTGCAGATCCGAAAGTCCTCCAGCATCACGCCCGCTCATATGAGTATCCTCAGCGACTCGAGATCGTCGAAATCGGCGACCGCATTGAGCTATAACGACTGACAAACCGGAGTGTGCCAACAGACGTGTTGGCGGTCGGTTTTTGGCTCTGTTGGCGATAGGTTACCGCTCCGAAGTGTTTATTTGAACGCTCTGGAAAGCGGGAGTATGAACGAACAGCGGCTGGTCGTCGCTGGCTTTGGGCTCGCCGTTGCCGGCGTTGCGGGGTATCTCGCCTACCAGTTTATTGCCGCCTTTACAATTGCGGTGTTTCTGTACTACTCGACGCGCAACTTTTATCAGAAACTCGAGCGGTTCCGGCTGCCGAAACAGCTTCGTGCGCTGGTGACGATCTCGCTGCTCGCCGTCCCGTTTGTGCTGTTGCTCAGTTACACTGTCGTGCTGTTAGTCCTCGAGGCCCGCCAGTTTATTGCAGCCTATCCCATCGCCGAATCGATCCCCGAAAACGTCGCCTGGTTTGACGGTGTCGATGAGCTACCCGAACTAACTGCAACTGGCCTAATCTCGGCCTACCAGACCGGCCAGTTCGATGCGTTCATTGAGTTTGGGTTCGACCATGCGGCGTTCGTCACAAGTCTCGTGACGGGTGTGTTGTTGAATCTGCTTATAGTTACGGTGGTCACGTACTATCTGCTTATTGACGGCCCGACGTTCCACACGTGGCTCTTGCGGTTTGACGACAAAGACCTGGCTCGAGAGTTCTTCGAGGCCGCTGACGAGGAACTCGAGGCTGTACTCTTTGGGAACCTGTTAAATGTGATTTTGATTTCGCTGGTGGCCATTATCGTCTTTATGGGATACAACGTCGTGGCCCCGCCGTCAGTGCGGGTTCCGTATCCTGCATTGGCTGGTGCGCTTACTGGTATTGCGAGTCTAATCCCAGTTGTCGGCATGAAGATTGTCTACGTCCCGCTGGCCGGACTGGCTGCGGTACCGTCGGCGCTGTCTGGTGAGTACGCACTGTTGGGCTACGTTGGTGGGTTTTTGCTGTTGGCTGTCGTGGTCGTCGATACGATTCCGGATCTGATTCTTCGGCCATATCTCAGCGGCAACCGCACGCATGTTGGATTGCTGATGTTGGCCTACATTTTCGGGCCAGTGGTGCTCGGGTTTTATGGGCTGTTTTTCGCGCCGATCGTCCTCGTGTTGGGACTAACGTTTGCCGATACGGCGCTGCCACGGTTGCTTGGTGCGGAACCACCGGATGACACGCCGCCGCCGACACAGCGCAGACTCGATGAGTTTTAAAACCGGTCGTTTTAGCTGAAAGTAGGCGGCAAGCCCCCTTCCTCAAGGAGCGAACGGCGTCAGCCGTGAGCGTGTAGGGTGGGGTCGTTCACACACCACCAACCTGCGGCCTGCTGTCTCGAGTCGGTGTCGCCGAGAGTATCAAATACGAAACCAAGCCCGTATCTTTTAAGATGCTGGTGTGAAACACCCTCTCATGAGCCAGGGGTCAGACAGTAACGAAACCGTAACAGTCTCAAACGACGGAATCACCGTCGAGAAGACTGTTACTGCCGATGAGTTCCCCGTGCCGGCGGTCGTCTTCGTGATTCGTTGCGAGGGCTCGACACCCGCCCACGTTCGATTGACCGATCAGATTCCCGAATCCTTCCCAATGGAGCGCGTCGGGTTCCACCCAGAGTACGAAAGCGACCGGTGGACGGCGTACAAAGACCATCGCGTTGAGTTCGAACGAGAGCTTGCGGCCGGTGAGAAAGTAAAAACAGTCTACGGAATCCGAACCGACGACACGAGTGATCTGTCTTCGTTCCTCACCAAACCCTCTGTCAAAGAGCTTTCACCGAAAGAACAGCAGGAAGCAACCGACATTGAAGGTGTCTTAGGCCCGGACAACAGTCAGATGGTTCGGGATGTGCTGTCTGGCAATCGGTCTTCGCTGCCCGGTGTCGATGACGAACCAGACCCACTCAGTGCAGATGCAACAGACCCGCTTGCGGACGTCTCCGGGGGGTCGCTGGGAACGCCAACCGACGACCTCGAGAATGGTTCCGACGCTGATGGTTCCGAAGCTGAGGCCGAGACTGAAGCCGAAGACGAGGCCATCGAAGATGCTGATGAGGAGATCGAAATTGCCACTGACGACGACCAGACAGAGCCGCCGGCTGATACCGTCGCCGTCAACGAAGGTGAACTCTCGATTGACGAGGAACCTGCCGGCCCCGCAAGCGTTGACGGTGATATTGACGGAGATGCTGACAGTGACGTAGGTACAGATGTAGACAGTGACGCAGATGCCGACGACGCAGACGACAGCGCAGAACACAGCGGTCACGACGAACCAGCTGTCGAGACGCACACAGCCGATGACTCGAGCGAACCGTTAACGGCTACTGATTCAGAATCTGGAATGGACTCCCAAGAGCCACCAGCCACACTACAGGAAGCCAGCGACGACCAACCAGCAATCACAGCAGAGCCGGCCGTCGACAGCGATGCTGGCGGTTCCTCGTCGGTTGTTGCCGTCCAGGGCGGTATTGCTGCGGTGCTGGCGGCGGAACTGCGAAACGACAACGTCTCTGAGGAAGACCGCGCACTCCTCGAAAAGGAACTGGGCTCGGGCGTCCCACGAAGCGTCGAAGTCCGGCTTGATCGTGCCCAATCACAACTCGAGGATCTTTCGGCGTACACCGAGGCGCTCGAGGCATTCATCAACGAAAACGGAACGGCACGAGACATCTTCAACGACCTCCGTGAGGATGTCAACAAGCTGTCCTCAGAGGTCGACGAAATCAGTGTCGAACTCGATTCGGCAGCCGGCGAGCGAGCAGATATCAACGCGGATCTGGCGAGCGTCCGGACAGGCCTCAACGATGTCGAACGCGATGTCGAAACCTTTGATGAGCGTGTCGAGACCGCCGAATCCAAGGTCGAAACGCTCACCGACCGCCTCGAGACGGCCGAAACCACTGCCGAGGATGCCACAGATCGCGTCGAGAAACTCGACAGCAGCGTCTCGCAGCTCTCTCGAGACGTTGAGACGGCGACCGAAACCGCCGGCAGTGCAGAATCCGAGGCCGAAACAGCTGTCTCGACAGCGAATGAGGCGGAAGCGGTCGCCCAAGAGGCCGCTGAGTCTATCGAACGTCTCGATGGAGATCTCGATCATGCCTTTGAGAACATCTCTGATCTCGGCGACTCGCTCGATGAACTTGATGAACAACTCGAGGACATCGAGACGGATCTCGGCGACGTTGATAATGGGCTTTTGGACGTCAACGACGACCTAGATTCGCTTGATGATACGATTCGTTCGACAAAACGACGGCTTCGGTCGGAGATTGACGAACTCAACGAGAGCCTCGAGGCCCTCGAGTCGCTCGAAACAAAAGCCGACGCAGCCGACGTTGATGCACTCTCCGACCGGCTCGAAGAACTCGATGCCGAAATCGATGCCCTCCAGCAGTTCCGCAGTCAACTCAGCAGTGCGTTCGGTGGTGTCGGCGGCGATATCGAACAGTAGGCGTGTGAGGGGCTGCCGTAGCTCGCCGAAAGCGGAATCGGTTTACGAGACGACGCCGACCTGCCGATAATGAGCCGAACGGTTCCGGTGGCGGTGCCAAGAAAGGGACGGCCGCTCGAGGCGGTGCTCGAACGCCTCGCGGCGGTCGCTGACTGCGAAGAGCTTGCAGACAGCGTAAGCTCGACGCTACGGTACGAAAAAGCAATCACCAAAGGCACCGCCGAGCCGAACCACGGCCCTTACGAACGACTGGCCGACTACAGCAATCCTACCGAGCCGACAGCCCCGGAGTACACACTGTTGCGTGATGGTCGTGATGGCTTTCCTCGCCGTGTAGTCTTCGACAGTGCGACCGTCGAGATGGACGGCATCCAACTCCAGTTGATTGGCCGCGAAGAGCCGTTTCGTGCCCTGCGAACCCACGAGTTCGCCCTCGGATTCGACAGTGCGGATTTAGTGCTCGAAGAGGTCGTTGAACTCCAGGCTGCGGGTGTAGGGTCGTTGGCCGAGATCAACCAGCGGATTAACCCGAAAGACACCGACGTGCGCGTTGTGACGGGGCTCGGCGATACGGTCTATCACACGCTGATGGCCAGACCCGAACTGCTCGAGGGCAAAACCCTCAACCGAGCGTTCGTCGGCAGCTACCGTGGGGAGTTGTGTATTTCTCCACGATACGAACGGCTTGTCGAGGCTGTGTTGGGTACTGAAACAACAGCGGGTGTCGAGTTTGTTTATCCGGGTGACGAACCCGAAGAGGAGGCTGCGATCGCTGACTGTGGGCTTGGGGTGTATCTGACGCTTACCGGCTCGACGGCTCGAGAACACGGGCTTATACTCGGCGAACACCTCTTTCCCAGCGAGACCGTCCTGATGGAAAACGAATCCGAAAGCAACCGGACAGTAGACCGGATCAAAGCACTGTTGAGCGAAGCAGTCGAAGAGACCGAACTCAAAGCGACCTGAGGGGTTATCGTTCAGCCACAGAGAGACACTCGACCCAGGCTGGCTTGCTCTCGGGGATGACAATCTGCAGCGGGAGGCCAGCTTCTTCGGGCGGATTTTCTGGAATCGTTGCAAGTGAGTGTCGGCCTGCTGCAGTCAACACCATTGCATCAATAATGTCGTCGCGTGCCACCTGGTTGAAATAATACTCCTCACAGGCGGATACATAACAGTCTTTCCACCCCTCGAGTTCGCCATCGAGGACAGCAAACCTGGCGGCTCGGCCTGTTTGAGTCGATTTCGAAAAGCCGAGCGGATACCCATCGTTGAGTGCTGCAAAACAGCATTCGGGATGGCTTTCGTAGACGTCAACCGCGAGGGAGTTGTTCCGGACGTACGCATCCATTGCGGCGATCTTGTTTGTGATGTTCCAAGCCTGTCGTGAGAGTCCGCTACCGAGGTGTGCTTGTTGGATCTCGCCTGCCCGCTGGTAGCTGGCGTCTTCGGTCTGTTGGCAGTACTCGACAACAGCCCGGCAGGGAGCCGGAAACACCGAGACGCCACGGAGTCCCAGCCGCTGGCGAGCCTGTTGGTCACAAACACGTGGGCCGGCGTTTGTCAGCCCAATCGGAATATCGACGAGCAGTCGGTCGGCCTCCGCGTGGGCCGCAAAAACCGTATCCAGGTCGTCGTACTGTGCGTGGGCGAGCCCGTCCGTTGCAGGGTCGTCCCACACCGCAAACCAACCGCCGGCACAGCCGTCTACGCCAACAACTCGGCCCGTTGGCACACCCTCGAGCCGGCGAGAGTCAGTCAGTCTATCAGTCATTAGTTCGTTCTACAGAACCTCCAGCATACTGTTCGGGTGACATTGCTGTTGTGAGCCACTACAGTATCCGCGAACAGATATACAATCCGGATGCATACTGTCTGTTGTGACGACCAGCGATGGCCCACCTGATGCGTTCGGCTCGCCGTACCGCCTGCTTTCGACCGCCGTTACTCCCCGACCGATCGGTTGGATCAGCACGACAGATCTCACAGGCGTTGATAACCTCGCGCCGTACAGCTTTTTCAACGTTATTGCGGTCGATCCACCAGTCGTGATGTTTGCACCCGTCGGGAGCCGCGATTTAAAAGACACCCCGCAGAACGTTCGGGAAACCGAGCAGTTCGTTGTGAATACGGTCACCCGTGAGTTGGTCGAAGGGATGAACGCCACGAGCAGTATGCTTCCTGCCGGCGAAAGCGAGTTCGACCATGTCGGCCTCGAGCGGGCCGAGTCTGTCGTGGTCGAACCACCGCGGGTTGCGGCCGCAAAAGTCGCCCTCGAATGCACCCTCTATGACTGGCTCGAGGTCGGCAACAGCGTGCTCATTTTAGGGGAGGTCGTCCACGTCCACGCCGACACGTCGGTGCTGACTGACGGCATGGTCGATATCGACAAACTGGACACCGTCGGTCGGCTCGCAGGAAGCAAGTATGCCTCGACCAGCGAGCGATTTTCCCTCGAACGTCCCGACTAACGCGGGTAAGATCCGTTCGGAGTACCTCTAGGTAGGACGATCTCGAGCATCCAGTCTGTCGCCGGGTATCACTTGCTGTATTTTCGGCCGTGTGTTTTTATAGCCTCAGTCGACATTCCGGATATGATACGGGTCTCGGGGCTTCGGAAGACCTATGGGGAGTTTGCGGCTGTCATCGACAGTTCGTTTACCGTCGAGGCGGGCGAGATTTTTGGCGTCGTCGGCCCTAACGGCGCGGGCAAAACGACAACACTCAAAATGATTGCAGGGTTGATCGAACCCTCCGCCGGCAACGCGACAGTTGTGGGATTGGATGCCCAAGACCCATCGATGCGACACCATCTCGGGTTTTTGCCCGAAGAATCGCCGCTGTATGAGGATATGACACCACGGTCGTATCTCCGATTTTTCGGGGATCTGTACGACGTTCCTCGAGCTACTGCTGACAGACGAATCGCTGAAACGCTGGATCGCCTCGAACTCGAGTACAGAGACCGCCGGATCGGAGATATGTCGAAAGGGATGAAACGCAAAGTCGCCATTGCCCGGTCGCTGATCAACGATCCCAATGTGTTGATCTACGACGAACCAGCAAGCGGTCTCGACCCCCTGACGACCAACTCCGTCTTAGAGTTTACCCGCGAACTCCGGGCCGACGACAAGACGGTGATTTTCAGCGCTCATAATCTCTATCACGTCGAAAGCGTCTGTGATCGGGTTATCATCATGAACGAGGGCCGGATTATCGCCCGTGGTGCCGTCGAAGAGATTCGTGCGGAATACGGCGAAACCACCTACCGTGTCTACACTGATATCGAACTGCCCGAAACTGAGACGACGACCGACGGACAACAGTGTGCAGTCGTCGGCTCGATGGATGCGGTCGAATCGCTCCAAAGGGCTGCAGAGGCTGCCGGCGGCTCGGTTATCGACATTCGAACTGACGAACCAAGCCTCGAGGAACTGTTTTTGGATCTCACTGGCCGACAAATGGCCAGCCCGCGGACAGCCGCCGCAACCGTACCAGCCGCTGAGTCATCGCCTACGAGTGGTGAGACAGACACACCGACCACGCCGGAGGGCCCGCAGTGAAACTGCTGGGGCGCTTTCGTCGCATCTGGCGGATTGCACGCTGGGAGGTCAGCCTTGGTTCGACGAGTTTTGATCGCCGGACACTGATGATTGCGGCCGTTTTAGTCGTGCTTGCCGGCAGTATTGTGGGTGCGGCGATGGTCTTTGGACTGGGCGGTCTCTCACCAAATCAGGACATCTATCGGGTTGGCATCGATGCCGACAGCCCCTATCACAACGTCGTCGAAAGCCATTCGGCACTCACTGCACGGCCAGCCGATCCCGAGCTGCTCGAAAGCGGTGACATAGAGCTGCTCGTGAGTCCGGCAGACGACAGCGGAACCGTCTCGCTGATCGCTGCCGAAGACGACGACACCACTGCGGTCGAAGTCGAATCCACTGGCCAATCGAGGCTGTCGGTTGCACACGCACAGTCCGAAAAAGGAAACGCTGCCCTGACTGCTTTCCGGGCGGCTGTCGAGCGCTACAATGACCGACTGATGGCCCTCGAGGAAAATCAGACGGCGGCGTATCCGGTCGGTGTCCAACTCCAGTATCAAAGCCAACAACAGCTTGTCCAGTCTGACGACCAAGAGCTGCCGGACGATGCTGAGAACGATGATGTTGAAGACGATGAGTCTGTAGATTCTGGGGACGACACCGATGAGGATAGCGACGACAGTGCTGATGCCGACCAGGACACTGATGGAGAAGTTGCTGTCGACGACGACCGAGAAGATCCAGTAGTCGCCGACCATGAAGGCTCGTTCGTCGAACAACTGTTTGCCGGCGGTACTGACAGCGGTTCGCCAGCCGAAATTAGCCCGCCGTTTCCGTTTAGCTCGCTGCTGTTAGCGTTCGTCTTTTTGGTGCCGATGAACTTCATTATCCAGGCCTACGGGGGGACGATTCTCAACGAGCGGATCAACCGCCGAGGAGAACTACTGCTTGTTGCGCCACTTACGCGACTCGATATCGTGGCTGGAAAAACACTCCCGTATCTGATCGCCTCGATTGGTGCAATCTCGGCGATCAGCCTCGGCATTGGGGGTGGGATCGTCTCTGTGTTGGCTGTGTTACCGATTGCGTTGGCGTTTTTATCCGCAACGTTCGTGGGGGCAATGTTCGCTCGCTCGTTCAAAGAACTCACTTTTGTGACGGTCACTATCTCGGTGTTTCTGATGAGCTATGCGTTCGTTCCAGCAATCTTTACGAACGTCACACCGATTGCGCTTATTTCACCGCTGACACTGGTGGTCATGGAACTGCAGGGCGATCCCATCGGAGTTGGAGCCTACGTCTTTTCGACAGTTCCGTTCTATCTCAGCTCTGTTATCCTGTTTTTGCTCGGAGTGGGTGTGTACCGCGAGGAGGATATGTTCACCCAAAAGTCGGTTCCGTTGAAGTTCCTCGATGCCTTAGATGCACGACTCCGAGGCCCCAAATCCGTTGCCGTCGTTTCGGGACTGATGATCCCGTTTGTCTTCGTACTCGAGTTGTTAGCGATTGCCGTGCTGTTCGTGTTGCCGATTGAACTGTCGATACCGATTATTCTCGTCGTGATGGCGGCGATCGAAGAGGTAGCCAAAAGCATCCACATCTATGCGGGCTTCGAAAGCGACCGCTTTGGACGGACAACCTCGATGGCGTTACTGTTGGGTGCGATGTCAGGACTCGGCTTTTTTGTTGGCGAGAAGTTTACTGCCATTTCCCAACTCGTCGGGCTGCCGGAGTTGGCCCTCGGCGAGGCCACGCTGACGCCCTCCGGAGTTACCCCAACGGCGACCCTGGGATTGCTGGCAGCACCGCTTGTGTTGCACGTTGTGACCGCAGGAATCTCTGCACTGGGTGCCAAACGTGATCTGCGGTGGTATCTGGTTGCGATGCTGATTGCAACGCTCGTCCATGCGGGCTATAATTTCGGGGTGTTGTACTTCTATGGCTAAATCGCTCGTCGGACGACTCATAGCGTGGCTCGAGAGCCAACGGCTCACGATTGCCACACGTGAGCTTCGGGTGTTGAAACGCGAAAAAACGATTGTCTTGGCGCTGGCGATCCAACTGTTTGTCGCTGCCTTTTCGGGTTTTCTGGTTGTCGGACTTGTCTCGCTGTACGACCCCAGCAGCGTCGAAGGTCTGCAAATCGAAGCGGCTGTCACGGGCGATGCCAGCGAGGAGATGCAGGCGGCTATTGACAACCAGCAGTCGCTCAACGCCACCGTCTATACTGACACTGCAGACGCATACGAGGCGTTCGACGAGGGTCGAGCACAGGCCATCTTCGAGACAGCAGTACGCGAAGACAGAATCGAGGTGACACTCACCGCCCCAGAGGGATCACTGGAGACGACACTCGTTGTTGCCGAGGGCCAACAGGCACTCCGTGCGCTCGAGCGACAACAGCACGCCGAGCGGGCCGCACATCTGTCAGTCCAACCGCTCGAGCTTCCCGAAGACCGCGGCGGCAACCCGTATTTCGACTTTATGTACACAATCCTGTTGCCGCTGCTCGTGTTTCTGCCAGTGTTCATTAGCGGCTCGATTACTGTTGATTCGATCACCGAAGAAATCGACCGTGGAACCCTCGAGTTACTGCGGGTTGCCCCTGTCTCGCTGATAGAGATTCTTGACGGCAAAGCGATTGCAATGATCGGTATTGCACCGATCCAAGCGATGGCGTGGCTTGCGTTGCTCTCGCTAAACGGCGTCGAAATTGCCAACCCGGGGTGGCTCTTTGGGCTAGTCACAGCCAGTGCGGTGATCGTCGTTTCGCTTGCGGTGGCGGTTTCGCTGTTGGCAGCCAATCGCCGGTCGGCCCAACTGCTGTTTTCGGTCGGCGTGCTACTGCTTTTCGTCGCGTTGTCGTTGCTGCCGATCAATCCAGCCAACACGGCCGCACTGTTGGCTATCGACAGCGCGAGCACACTGACGTATCTCGTAGTCAGCAGCTACCTGCTTGCAGCACTTGTCGTGGCGACTGGCGTCCGACAGTTCGTAGGACGTGTCGACGCAAACAGATTGTAACTGAGATGGTTGTATCTCACCATCTATAATTCAAAACGGCCAACAGCGCGCAGTTTGTACGGCTTCGAACAATATACCAGATGTATTATGGTATATTCTGACGTTTTCTCTGACGTATGTCCGAACCGAGGCGAACTGACCAGTCTGCACCGAGATGGAACCACTGGCGGTATCAGCACAACCCATGCTTGATCCAGTAATCGCCGGTCGCGCACAGTTTGCAGTTGCGACGACGATCCACATCGTGTTTGCCTCGCTTTCTATCGGCTTGGGGCCGTTTTTGGTCTACTTCGTCGTCCAAGAGATCCGTACCGGCAAACAGCGGTATATCCGGCTTCGAAAGTTCTTCACGAAGGTGTTTGCAGTTGGCTTTGTGATGGGCACAGTCACCGGCATCCCACTTGGATTTATGTTCGGAACGAACTTCGCGACGTTCTCGACAATGGCCGGCGAGATGATCGGCGGGCCGCTGTCGTTCGAGACGAAAATGGCGTTTTTCCTCGAGGCAGTATTCTTAGGTGTCTTGCTGTTCGGCCGTGAGAAAGTATCGGAGTGGTTCTATGCGCTGTCAGCGTTCTTTGTCGCCGCAGGTGCGTGGTTTTCGGCCTTCTGGATTCTCGTGGTCAACTCCTGGATGCAGACGCCACAAGGGTTCGAACTCGTCGATCGCGGCGGCACGGAAGTCGCCCAGTTGGTCGATCCGCTGGCGGCGTTTTTCAATCCGCGCTTCCCCTGGATGTTCATCCACATGCAGAACGCTGCACTGATTTCGGTGACGTTGTTGGTCGCTGGCATTGCAGCATACTTCGTCTGGCAGAACCGCGACAGTGAAGTGTGGTCGACCGCACTCAAAATCGCCGTCGTGGTGCTGCTCGTAACCTCGATGGCCCAGGTCGTCCACGGTGATCTGTACGGCCGACACGTCGCCGAAACCCAGCCCCAAAAGTTCGCCGCCATGGAGGCTCACTACGAGACCGAACGGGGGGCTGATCTGCACCTTATTGCGATTCCAACTGAACTCGAGGCGATGACTGATCCGCGATCCGAGAACCTCTTTAAGATCTCAATACCGTATTTAGCGTCATTCCTCGCCAGCGGGGGTGATCCGACCGCCGAGGTAACCGGCTTGAACGACTTTGAGTACGAATCGCCACCAGTCGCGCTCGTCTTCTGGTCGTTCCGGGCGATGGTCGCGTTGGGCTTTTGGTTCGTGCTTCTCGGCGCGTGGGGCACCTATCGGCTCTGGAAAGGTGGACTCACCGATGACGACCGCCTGCTGCAGGCACTCATGCTCTCGACACCGCTGGGCTTTGTCGCGCTCAACATGGGGTGGTATGTCACCGAAATCGGCCGCCAGCCCTGGATTATCCAGGACGTACTGACTACGGCCGAAGGCGCAACCATCGACCTCTCATCAGGAGCCGCCACGCTGTCGTTGGTCGGCGTTACCCTCGGCTATGCGGCGGTGATGGCGTTGTTCATCTATATTGTCCGCCGGTACATCCGCGCCGAACGCGAGCGTATGGCTGTCGAGACAACGGAGCCACCGGAGTCCGGCCAGCCGTCCCAGCAGGTGGTGAGTGCAGATGACTAGCCTGTTGTCGCCCGAAGCGTACTTCCATCCGTCCCTGCCGGAGTTCTGGTTCGGCTTCGTCTTTGCCGTCTTCGCACTCTATGTCGTTCTCGACGGCTTCGATTTCGGTATCGGGATTCTGTATGCTGGGGTCGACGACGCCGACAAAGAGACGATGATGGGTGCATTCGGACCAGTCTGGAAGGCAAACGAAGTCTGGCTCGTGTTGTTCGGAACAACGCTGTTTGCGGCGTTTCCGGCCGTCTACTCGAACCTGCTGTCGCGGCACTACCTGCTGATATTCGCGCTGCTTTTAGCACTCGTCATGCGCGGGGTTGGCTCGAAAGTCCGCAAAGAACGATCCGACGATCTGTGGGTCGAAACCTGCGATCGGCTCTTTGTGGCCGGCAGCATCGCCGCACCGTTCCTGTTGGGGATGTTGGTCGCCGGCTGGCTCTTCGGGCTACCGTCGGTCGTTGATATCGCAGCAGTTGCGGTCGGGCTCTCGCTGACCGCCCTCTGTGTCGTCTTCGGTGCGGCGTTCATGGCAATCAAAAGCCGTGGGGCATTACAGGCAAAGATGTACAAACGCGGCCAACAGTCGACGGTCGCCTACGTCGGACTGATTGCGACGAGTCTGGTGTATGCTCTCGTGGTGGCACCAGGCACGGCCCCACCGCCAACCGTTGAATCAGTGGGAACTGCCGCGTTGTTAACCGTTGGCTGTGCGGCCGTCGGACTGGCAGCGATTCGGGGGCGTCGGCCCTACACGTGGTTCGGCTCGGTTGTTGGAATGGGCCTCGTGCTCGTCGGCTTTGTCGCCTGGACGATGTTCCCGGCTGTCGATCCCGCCGTTGAGTTGTCGGTTCGTGACGGTATCGTCGCACCGCTGGCATTGAATCTCAACTCGATCTTTGCGGTGACGCTCATCCCAATTATCTTGGGCTACTTTGGGCTGCTGTATTCGGTATTCAGCGGACCGGTCGAAGAGGGGACGACCTACGGTTAACCTAGCCGTCAGGTCAACACAGCAGTATTGCCGCGCGTTTCGACTACCTCGGCGTTGGCCGCCTCGGCCAACTCGTCGGCCAACTCGTCGGTGTCGCGAGTTCCGCGGGCCGCTCGAAGGAACTTTACTTTCACCAGCTTTCGATCCTGGAGTTGGTCGGCCAACTCGTCGGTGACGGCCTCGAGGCCGCTTTTGCCAACCCAGACGGTGACGTCCAGATCGTGGGCTTGCTTGCGGAGTTCGTGATCAGTCATACGCTACTCAAGACAGTCGAGAGGTTTCAACCGTTCGACTATCACTCAGGAGTCTGGGACTCACTCCCTCGAGGAAGACACTCTGTGACCGCACACAACAGAACTCAACGACAGACACACCAGCAGGCGACCAGCGAATACGCCCGCGTCGCTGGGCTCAGTTGGCGGGGGTGTTCGGCGGCGGGCTGACATACATAAAGTAGCCGAACAGCCCGACCGCAAGTGTCAGATAGTATACAATCTGTGGCCACGCGTCGGGTGCTTGACCCCAAGCTGCGGTGATCGTCAGAAAAATCAGCGACGACATGACTACGTCTTCGATTAGGTTCGTCTCGTAGGCCCTGAGTCGGCTCCACGGAGAGTCTGCTCGACTCATGGAGCCTTTTGCAGACCGCCTGGGTCTGTGTTCATCTATCGGGTTGTTGTGAACCACTCATAAATAGCTATCTGCTCGGAGGTGGCTCTAGGCTGACTCGCCGGCGACCGCCTCAATTCGCTCGTCAGCCGACTCGCTGTCTTGGCGATACAACACTGCCAGCAGCCCGGCCAACAGCAGTTCAGCCAGTTTTGAGACCAACGCCAGTGGATCTGCAAGCAGATGATCGATGACAACCATATGTGCGGGCATATCGTGGGTGATCGGCTCCGGTCCCCATGGCCAAAAGCCGCCGTGGCCCAAGACAGTATGCCAGGCAACATACCCGCCAATGTAGGTGATCATCAGTCCAATGCCGGCCAGATAGATCGGCTTGGGATTTCGGCCGTCGAGAATCTGGGCAATCCCGAGGAAGATCAGTGCCCCACTCAGGACGAACGCCGCGGGCCGTGGGTCAGCCACAACACCGGCCTGGATCTGTGTGACAACTCGAGGAAATCCCCAGAAGATGTGGATTGCCGCGATTGCCACTGCAAGCCCACCGGCGGCGTATCGGAGTCCAGCCCGTGACATACCGACTGTAAGCCAGCGAGCGTACTGAGAGTTTCGAAGCCAACGGATGACATGAAATCACACAGATCACAGAACAGTCCGTCGGACAAGCCAAAGACGGCTCGCCTATCGAATGTAACAAAAGCTATCGGGGGCGGTCGACTCCAATACGGTATGACCGATTTCGCCGACCGTGTTGAGCGTATCTCGATTAGTGGTATCCGTGAAGTCTTCGAAGCCGCCAGTGAGGATGCGATTAACCTCGGGTTAGGCCAGCCGGATTTCCCAACGCCTGAACACGCCAAACAGGCCGCCATTGATGCTATCGAATCGGGTGCTGCCGACGGCTACACGCCAAATAAAGGAATCGAGCCGCTCCGTGAGGCCATCGCCGCCAAATACGAACGCGACCAGGGCATCGCCATCGATCCAGATGATGTGATCGCTACCTCCGGTGCCAGCGAAGCCCTACACATCGCCCTCGAGGCCCACGTCGGGGCCGGCCAAGAAGTACTCATCCCCGACCCAGGATTTGTCTCGTACGACGCGCTGACCAAACTCGCTGACGGAACGCCCGTTCCGGTAGAACTCCGAGATGATCTGACGCTCGATCCAGCAGCCGTCGAAGACGCCATTAGCGACGACACTGCTGCGTTTATCATCAATTCGCCGGCAAACCCAACCGGCGCAGTAGCCAGCGAGGATGACATTCGGGAGTTTGCCAGAATCGCCGACGAACACGACGTCCTGTGTGTTTCGGATGAGGTCTACGAGTATACGATCTTTGAGGGCGAACACCACTCACCACTCGAGTATGCCGACAGCGACAACGTGGTCGTCGTCAACTCCTGTTCGAAACTGTATTCGATGACCGGTTGGCGGCTTGGCTGGGTCGTTGGTGCCAGCGAGCGCGTTGACCGAATGGTTCGGGTCCACCAATATGCCCAGGCCTGTGCGACCGCTGCCGCCCAGTATGCTGCAGCCGCCGCCCTGAGTGGCCCACAGGACATCGTCGAAGAGATGACCGACTCCTTCCAGCGACGGCGAGATATCTTGGTCGAGGGCCTCGAGGCCCACGAGATCACCTGTGCGAGACCGACGGGGGCGTTTTATGCGATGCCCGAGGTGCCCGAGGGGTTCGTCCAAGAGTGTATCGACCGCGGTGTGGTCGTTGTTCCCGGCGAGGCCTTCGGCCCAGGGGGCGAGGGGATGGCTCGGATCTCGTATGCGACTGATGCCGAAACACTGCGCGAAGCAATCAAGATCATGGGCGAGGCCGCCGACGCAGTTCGCTAACCGCAGCGGTCAGTCGGTTCCGATACTACCTGTGTATGTGAGATAATTTGTGATGTCTGTTGTCGAAAGCATACCGATCATTTCCTGTTCGCTGTTGGTCACCGGAAGATGTTGGATGCCTTCTTTGATCATTTCGGCTGCGGCATCCTGTATTGATTGATCCGGCGCAATCGTAACAACGCCGGTCGTCATATAATCACTAACCGTTGTGTCGGCTGGCGACGTCCTCTGTGCGACCAATTCAGCGAGGTCAGTACAGGTCAGTATTCCTGAGACGTGGTTTTCGGCATCTAAGACGACCAATGAGCCGGCTTGCTGCCCAAGAAGCGTCTCTGCAGCCACACTAATTTTAGTATCTGATGAAACTGTTTCGATCTCTGTAGTCATGAGCCGCTCTACTACGGTATCGCTACCCATATGTCTACTAAATAGCCCGTGTATAAAATAACTGTTCTAGCAATCAACACACCTTCGGCGTGTAGGTCTGGATTGTTGAACATCACTGCCTCAGCAGACACCTCTAATCGATTTGAGCGTGTAGTATGGCCGATAAATTCCGGATTCCGCTTGAGGCCGCCTGTGGCAAACAACCTGGTAGCGACTCGAGAGATTCCCAGCGACTCGAGTGACTGCTAGTTCGGAGACTCACCAGATCCGGACGGTGAAAACAGGCTTTGCTGTGGGCCTCCCGATGGGTGTATGGATGACCGACTACTCGTGTTGAATCGGGACGACGATTGTGTTTCGGTTCTCGAGCCCACAACCGGCAAGACGGTCACAGAGGTCACTACCGCCTTTGGCCCCCGAACAGTCGAGAGTTCGCCGGATGCGACGAAAAGCTACGTCAGTTGCTCGCAGGGCAATACGGTAGTTGTCATCGACAATGAGACGTTTGAGACCACCGGCCGACTCAGTCACGACCTGTTTGCAGGGCCTCGAGGGCTCGCTGTCAGAGAATCAGCAAACGAGCTGTGGGTCGTCTCCCAACACAACAGCCAGGTGTTCGTCTTTGATATTGAGACAGATGCCCTGTTAGATATCATTTCGACCCACCACTCACAGTCCAACACGATTTCGATGAACAGCGACGAGTCGGCGGCCTACGTAACGAACAGCAGTGGCAACACACTCACGATTATTGACTGCCAGAAACGCCGTATTTCGGTGGACGTCCCGGTCGGCGACGGCCCCGAAGGCGTTGCGGTCAACCCTGAGACTGACAATATCTATGTGACGATCCAAAACGAAAGCCGACTGACGATTCACGACCCCGAGCGTCACAACATGGTCTATGAGACTGAACTCGGTGACTCACCTATTGGAATCGTCTTTTCGCCCGACAAGTCGCTTGCTGTCGTCCCCAACCGACACTCGAACGACATCTCGATTATCGAGACCCGATTTCACCGTGACGGCGAGGGCCGACCCTGGGAGGTCGAACGCATTCCAGTCGGCATCTGGCCGGGCAACGTCGTGTTCAACACTGACGGCTCGCTGGCCTACGTGACGAACAACAAAACCAACGACGTCTCGGTTATTGATCTCAAACAACGTGCGGAAACAGACCGGTTCGATGTCCGGACGTATCCGGACGGCATTACGTATCTGTCGGGCCAGTAGCCTTATCCGGTATTTTTCATGCCAGCGGCAATCCCGTTGACTGTCAGCCGAAGGGTTCGTTCTTCAGCTTCGGTGAGATGTGTTTGGCTCAACAGGTGTGTCTGCAGCAGGTTGAGTGGATCGACATACGGGTTTCGGCGCTCGAGGCTTTCGTCGAGCCAGTCACGACGCACTAGTTCCTCACGGCCAGTGATTTCCGCAGCGTACTCGACGGCCTGTTCGTATTCGTGTTCGATTCGTGGCTGGAACTCCTCGCGGAGTTCTGCATCGGCAAGCGCAGCGTACTCGTCGGCGATCTCGAGATCAGTCCGGGTCAAAGACAGCGCAGCCCGATCGAAGGTAGTACGGAAGAACGCCCACTCGTCGTACATTTGCGAGAGCGTCTCGATGTCGCCGCCTGCGTCGAGATAGGCCGCAACGCCGGATGCAAGCGAGAACCATCCGGGCAAAATACACCGTGTCTGGGTCCACGAAAAGACCCACGGAATCGCCCGCAGATCCTCGACGGATCGATCTTCAGACCGAGAGGCTGGCCGCGAGCCAAGGTTGAGATCCTCGATGACCGTAATCGGGGTCGCCTGCTCGAAGTACGAGACGAACCCATCAGTCTCGAGCAGCCCGCGGTAGGCCGACCGCGCGGCTGTGGCCATCGTATCCATTGCGTCGACCCACTCCTCGGGGACTTCCTCGATTGGCTCTTCGAGAGCGTTGTGACGCGCGCGAATCTGTGCATCGAGCATCTGCTCGAGGTTGCGCTCGGCGATGCGTCTGTTGCCGTACTTTTCGGCGATCGCTTCGCCCTGTTCGGTGAACTTGACTTGACCTGTGACCGTCTCGTTCGGCAACGCCAACAGTGCCTTGTTCATCGGGCCACCACCACGGGAGATCGAGCCGCCGCGACCGTGGAACAGCCGCATCGTCACATCGTAGTTGTTGGTGATCTCTGCAAGGCGCTTTTGGTTTTTGTACAGATCCCAGTTGGCAGCAAGAAAGCCGTTTTCCTTGTTTGAGTCCGAATACCCCAGCATGATCTCCTGGGTGTTGTTGCGGGCCTCGAGTACCTGTTTGTAGGCCTCGTTTTCGAACAGCGTGCCCATAATTCGGTCGGCACCGTTGAGTGCAGATTCGGTCTCGAGCAGTGGCACCACATCCAGCCCAGCGTGATCTGGCAATGCGACCGCACCAACCTGGTCTGCGAGGAACAGCACCTCGAGGACGTGGCTCGGCTCTTCGGTCATCGAGATACAGTACGTATCGATGGCCTCAACGCCAAACTCGTCTTGCCAATCGCCCAGCGCGGCAAACCGTGTGAGTACTTTCTCGGCGACTTCCGAAACATCACCGGGGTTCTGTGGGTCAATGATTGGCTCGTCCTGCAGAATGGCATCGGTCAGCAACTCAACGCGTTCGTCTTCGTCGAGTTCGCGGTACTCGATGCCTTCCTCGGCGAGTGCTTCGTCAATCGCTTTGGTGTGCTGAATCCGGTGGTCTCGCAGGTCGAGACTCGCCAGCGAAAAGCCAAACGTCGAAACCTGCCGAAGCAGCGGTTCGACAAAAGCTTCGGCAATATCGGTTCCGCCGTAGGCCCGAAGGCTGGCATCGACGGTTTCTAAGTCCTCGAGGAGTTGGTCTTCGTTTTCGTAGCCACCAGGTCGGACATCACCGATACGGTTGAGCCGCTCGCGCATCAATCGGAGTTTCTGGCGGTACGGTTCGTCAGGATAGCGCTCTTCGGCCTCCTCGGTGATCATTGGGAACGCCTCGAAGTCCGCATCAAGCGACGCACTAAACGCGCCGGTCGTCGGATAGCGGTCGCCGTCTTGGCTCAGGATCGCCGACAGCCGCTTGAGTTGTGTCCGGTAGCGCTCGAGGACAATCTCGCGCTGGCGTTCGAGAGTATCTTGGGTGACATCAACAGTCACGTATGGGTTGCCATCGCGATCACTGCCGGCCCACGAACGGAACTCGAACAGTTTGGGAAGATCGATATCGGGGTACTCGTCGGTGACAATATCTTCAAACTCGCTGTAGACTTCGCCAACAACGTCGAACAGGGTGTTTTCGAGATACCACTGAACGTTGCGGGCTTCGTCCTGTGGCTCGGGTGGGCGCTGTCGAACCTGGCGGGTCTGCCAGAGGCTTGTTACTTCGGCGTCGATATCTCGCCAGACGGATTCGGCCTCCCGGTCGGTCAGATTCTGACTGTCGAGCGTCTCGAGATGCCCGGCAATCGACCGGAGTTTGGCTTTGACCGTGCCTCGTCGGGCTTCGGTCGGGTGGGCTGTAAATGTTGGCTCGATAAGTACGTCTTCGAGCACAGATCGGACGGTCTCGGTGTCCGCACCAGCCTCTGAGAGCGTTTTGACGGTGTCATCGAGGCTGTCTTCGAGTGTGCCTTCTTGGGAGCCTCTGCGGACTGAACGGACACGCTCGCGTTCTTCGGCGAGGTTGATCAACTCGAAGTAGGTCGCAAACGCCCGGGCGACATCACCTTCGTCGCTCGGCGAGAGCTGTTCGATTGTAGACCGAAGCGCTTTGCGTGACTCGAGGTCACCATCACGGTAGGCGATCGCATCCTGTCGAAGTTGTTCGACAGTCTCGAACGACTGTGTTGACGTCTGTTCTTTGAGTACGTCCCCGAGCAACGCACCGAGTTCACGGACGTCCTGACGAACGCCCCGGTTGTGTAATTTCATACCATATGGTAGCTGCACCCACTGGTAAAAGTCTCACCAAGTAGGGTGACCACACAATACGAAACCGCCGTGGATGTTTAGTATACCGTTAGCTCACTATTGTGCCGCGTAGAGCCAACAACACAACCCCAAAAGCTGTTGCTAAATCATTCGTCCAACTGCGTAGTAGACTGCGAACTGAAACGTTAGCCCCGATCAGTCCGAGATGAACTCGTTGTCTCGCCAATCGACGCCCGTTTTCCCGGAGTTGTTTTTCCGTGGATTTTCGACGACTTCGACGGTTGCCGAGCGTTCTTCGCCCTCGACGATGCGGGTGGCTTCCAGGTCGTCGTCGGCTTCAGTAATCGCTGTCAGCGTTCCCTTTTCGGAAAGCAGAGCGATTTCTTTGAGCACCAAAAACATCGGATACTGGACGGCCGTGTTCTGCAAGACCGTCTCGCGGTCTCCCTTAAAACAGGCGAACTCGACGAGTTCCGAGGGAATTTCTTCTTCTTCTTCGTCGCCCCAGCGTGGGCCGCCAGCACGAGGTGGTTCTTCTTCGTAGACGCGCGTCTCGCTGACGCTGGCTTTTAGTTGGGCAGTTGGTGTATACTTGCTGAGACTTTCGTCTGTTGCCACCGCCTTGAGAATCAGCGTGTTGTTGCGTCGATTGATCTCAACGTCCTCGATCTCCTCGGGGAGATCTGGATTCGAATCGAAATACGAATGGACGTCTTCGAGTGGCAGTTCAAGCGTCGAGTGGAGACGGAATACGCGACCTGTCATGTTGGAATTGAATGCACGAGTAGTTCTCCGCGGCAGGGCCGATACCTACCCCTAATTGGGGCGGTGATTATTTATATCTGGTGAGAAAACCGTACTAGTTCGCCCGCGGTGGACGCGTGGGCTACATAACGGATTTGTTAGGCTAAACCGGCCGCACTTACACCGAGAGTTCGGCCTCGAGTTCGCCGCGTTCTTCGAGTTCCTCGAGAATATCGCTGCCACCGATGAACTCGCCGTCGACAAACGTCTGGGGTATCGTCTCCCAGCCGCTGTGTTCGCTGAGTGCAGCACGGTACTCCGCAAGTGCGGGCAAAACGTCGACGGTCTCGAAGCTCTCGACGTGTGTGCCAATGAGCTCGAGGGCTTTCGAGGAGTACCCACACTGTGGCATCAACTGGTTTCCTTTCATAAAGAGGACGACGTCGTTAGATTCAATGGCCTCGTCTACTTGTTGTTTGATTACGTCCGGGTCGGCCCCGCTGTCGGGTTGAAATGACATACTACTGTTTGACGGCTCTCTCTGAAAGGTATTGCGTCCGATTGTAACGGGTCGTGGTTACTCGTCGTGGCCGACGCTGACGACGTTGATCAACGAATAGACCGGCACACCCTCGACGGCGTCGAGACCCTGTTTGTCCACGAGCACGACACACGCCACCGGCTTGCCGCCGCGAGCGCGAATCGCCTCGACGGTTTCGGTGAGCGTCGTTCCCGAGGTGATCGTATCGTCGACGATGTAACAGGCTTCGTTCTCGATTGGCGAAAAGTTCCGCGAAAATCCTCCGCCGAGTTCGTCGATGTCGCCTTCGTCCCACTGGTGTTTGGCCGGCGCATACGCGCTGAGGTCGGTATCCAACTCACGGGCGACAATCGTCGCCAGGGGGACGCCCGCCTTTTCGATTCCGACTGTTAAATCAACGTCTTCGCCCTCTTTCGAAAGCAGGTCGGCCATCGCTTTGCTGACATGGGTCAGCCGCGCGCTGTCCCTGCCGATGGCGTTCCAGTCGACGTGGATATCCTGTGGGCTAGTAGTCTCGCGGGCCCGAGGCGCTAGGTCGCTGTCAGTACCGCTGCGTTCGACAAGCCAGCTTGCGGTCTCTCGAGAAACGTTCAGTTCGTCGGCAATTTCTCCCTTCGAGAGTCCGCGTTCGGCCAACTCGGCGGCGCTCTCGATGAGCGTATCAACGTTTTTCATACGTGCTGAATTGGACGGCGTTTTTTATAGTGGTGTCGTCGTTCGCAAACGCCTTCTCGAAGGACTCGAGGTCGTACACGCCGGTCACAAGCGACGCCAAATACGGCTTCGAAAGCGAATTCAGCGACTCGACAGCGGCCTCGAACTGCCGGCGGTTTGAGTTGACACTGCCGACGATAGCCTTGTTGTGCAAGACGAGTTCACGGTGGAGCGCCCCGCCGTTGATCTCGAACGTCCAGTCGTTCGGCACACCCAGTGCTGCGAGCACGCCGTTGGGCGCGAGCGCGTTGATTGACTCGAAAGGATGTTTGGCGTATCCTGTCGCCTCATAGATGAGGTCGGGAGCCTCATAGGTTTCGGGAATCTCCGAGACGGGCGTATCGTTGCTGTTGATATACGTACTGCCGAGCGATTCGATAATGTCGATTGTGGGGTCAGGTCGGTCGCGTCGGCCCAGACAGTAGGTTCGTTCGAAACGGTGTTCGAACATCGCCAGCGTGAGCAAGCCCAGACTGCCGTTGCCCAATACGAGTGCGGATTCGGGAGCCCACTCGAAGGCCGAGCGGCTGGCCTCGGCATGCTCGAGTGCCTTTTCAGTAATCGAGATCGGTTCGACGAGAAAACCATACTCGGCGAGTGACGGATTAAGCTTGATCAGGGCTGATTCGGGGCTGGTGAAGTATTCGGCCATAAAGCCGTGGGCACCGACAATGCCGCGTTCGTGGTACTGACCGTCGGGAGCCATATCCGGCTCGTCGTTCTCGAAATAGCGGTTTGTTCCGTTTGGTGGTCGTCTGACAGTTGGGACGACCACATCACCCTTCTCGAGGGTGGTATCATGTGCGTCTTCGACGACGCCGACTGCCTCATGGCCGAGAACGAGGTAGTCTTCGCCCTCGGGCGAGCCGCCGTGGCTGCCGGCGATTACTTCATGGTCGGTGCCGTCGACGCCGACCCGGAGCGTCCGAACCAGTGCCTCGCCCGCCGCAGGCTCAGGTTGAGGCAGTTCCAGCAACTCGGCCTCACCAGCGCCGTCTCTGACAGCAATCGCTTTCATTGCACAGGAGTACGCAGCCAACGATAAAAGAGTTATTCGTCTGTGAGTAAATCCAACTACCACCGACTGAATGTGTTGTCCAGCCAGTTAGTAAACGAACTGTCTGCAGTCAACAGCCGCAGTCGACCGCCCCTGATGGGGCATGCGGGGGAGAACCCCGCCGGGACCACAAAACGGGCCGACGACTGCGGGCCGCGTGACTGACCAAGCCACTGTGGGAGCACTAGTCCACAGCGTATCGGCGCTTCTGACGTAGCCGCGCCAGCGCGCCACCAGAATCGTGGACGTATGTCAGTAAAAAGCCTTGTGTTGGACTAAATTCGACCATTGTGGCGACTGATATTGGTTAGATATCGTCTATGTGTAGAATATTTCGACGTTTCTTCTATTCGAATACGCATTATCGGACGTTCGTCTGTATACAGGACGTCAGCGAGGCCCCCAGCAGCCGAATCACCGGACATAGTAGGGGTCGCTACCGGCGATAAACCGTCCTAAATCTGTCTCGCGACGGAAATCAGTCGAGCGAAGTTTGCCGATCGCATTCTCGAGTCGGCACTCGTCGTCATCACTCCAGGTTGTAGGCTCTTTGATCGGCAGTACCAGAAAGCCGCTACCGCGGATTTCGGTGCCATGGAGCCGATCCATGTCGATTGTCGTCTTCCAGGCCTGGGCAGTGTAGGTCTCAAGGACGTGACGGGTCGCACGTTCGCCGACCGGAAACAGGACGTGGGCTGCAATCGCACGCAACTCGGCGTCAAAAAAACGCTCCATATCGAGGTACTCGGCGTCAGTTGGCGTTTCGTGAGGGTTCGGCACACACATGTGGAGATACGACAGAAACGTCCGGTTGACAACTGGCTGTTCGCCTGTCGATTGGAGCAACCCCGCCGACTGTAGTACTGACTGCAGGCGCTCTACAGCAGGCAGTTCGGTAAACGGAACACCACTTTCGGTACCACCGTGGACGCCCGGATGATCCCCAATAACGTGAAATGCGGCATTGGCGTCGCCGTAGCCGGGGACGAACCGCTCGCAGGCGGGTTCCATCCCAAACGGATTACTCGTGCGGTCGGTGACGTTTTTCACGACTCATACATACTACGGCAAGAGTAAATGTTGAGTGGTTTCGGCAGCCCAGTCGGTGAAACTGTTGGGGGTCGACCAACTGATGGAGTGGTATTGACCGCCGGCAAACTGATAGAGTGGTA
>LFCJ01000494.1_pt1 | contig 24595 bp, 20 predicted proteins | sample 643141 | NCBI WGS metagenome assembly LFCJ01 (sample SAMN03766243, study PRJNA286221) | soda lake metagenome | biome: soda lake; feature: Kulunda steppe; material: water; isolation source: sample B1-Br-g2 brine of Lake Bitter-1 | place: Russia: Kulunda steppe | collected 2010-07
AAGCAAGCGCGGTAACGAGTGCTCGGACGGAGTCATCGTAGATTGCTGGTCGGCCAGAACGAGGTGCATCTTCGAGTCCGGCAAGACCGGACTCGTCGAATCTGCTACGCCACTTACGAGCCGTTTTCCTGGTACAGTCGAGTTCTTTGCCAATCTCAGTGTTGTTGTGCCCGTCAGCAGCAAGTAGGACGATACGAGCACGAAAACATCACGTTGTGGGCTGGTTGCCTTGCGTGTGACCGCTTCAAGATCGGCTCGATCTTGAGCGGTCAAGGTGATTTTGACTGGGAAGGGGCATAACGACATGATTCATCACTCCGCAGAATACACCCTATACGGGATCTGAAGGCATATACACCCTACTCTCGGTAGGTACGGATTTACTGGATGGTCTACTTAGGGCTGTGACCAGTCAGACCATCACAGATATTAAAAATTTTGCTCCGAACTGGAGACAATTTCCGAATGCGGATTCGCATTCGAACGAGAAGAGCGGCTTGAAGAGCTATGTTGTGTGGCCGCGCCGATACTGATCAGCGACCGTATCGCTGGTGCAGTGAGTGTCTCAGGTCCTGAAAGCAGGATGTGCGGAACCCCGTTTACTGAGGAACATCTAGAATTCATTCTACAAACAACGAATATTATGGAAGTAAACATGCGCTACGGAAAGAACTGAAACTAGCTGACTACCTTACCAGTGTTGTAGACCGGTAGTGATAAAAAAATCCTAAGAAAATACACTCATTTTGTCTATAATATAAATATTTCACTCAATATTCTTATGCTTCCTATAGAGGCAGATTTAAATTGTTGGTTGAACATCTTTATTCATGGTGAAGAACCAACTTTCAGAATCTATTGTTCGTGTCAATGTGCAAAACATCGGTGGAATTGACGAAGCTGAGATTGCTATTCAGCCAGGTGTCTCTATCTTGGCAGGGCGCAATGCGACGAACCGTACCTCTTTTTTGCAAGCATTAATGACCGGACTCGGAAGCAAGCGAAGTTCACTGAAGAGTGACGCTGATAAGGGATCTGTCACTGTTGAACTTGGTGATGAAACTTACACTCGAACGCTCACTCGCCGAAATGGGACAGTCGTATTTGATGGAAATCCGTATCTTGACGACCCAGAACTGGCGGACCTGTTTGCGTTTTTACTTGAGAGTAATGCAGCACGCCGAGCCGTCGCTCGAGGTGACAATCTTCAAGAGATTATTATGCAGCCGATCGACACAGACGGTATCGAGGCAGAAATAAAAGCGTGCAGACAGAAGCGTGACGACCTGGAGACAGAAATCAAGCAGCTTGACGAACTCGAACGAGAACTCCCTAGACTGGAAGCTGACCGTCGAGAGAAGCAAGAAGAACTCGAAATGGCACGTGAGGAATTGCAATCCGTGCAAAAGCAACTCGATGAACTTGATGTTGGTGTCAAAGAAAGTCATAGTCGAAAGCAAGAGCTTGAGGATGCGTTCCAACGGGTTCGCGACGCACGATCTGTGTTGGAAGACCTCAAGTTTGATCTCAAAACTGAACGCTCGTCGCTATCAGAACTCGAAAACGAGCGTGAAGACCTCAAAGAAACATGTGCCAAATCAGGTGAACCTGAGGAGAATCTCGATCAAATTACGGGACGTCTCAATGAGCTACGCCAACGTAAGCGCTCTTTAGGCGACACTATCAACCAGCTTGGAAGCGTCATTAGTTTTAATGAAGAGACGCTTGACGGCAAAAGTCTGGGCATTGACGATGCTCTAACCAATGACATAATATCAAGTGATCCTACAGCGGCACTAACAGCCGACGACGAAACCGTTTGTTGGACATGTGGGTCTGAAGTTGATACCGAACAGATTGAGACCACGCTGGATCAACTTCGTGATATTAGGTCGGCGAAACTTGATGAGAGAAACGAGATTCGAACAAAGATAACCGAATTAAACGATCGTCAGTCTGAGTTGAAGCAGGAAAAGCTTGAACGAGAGCGTTCTGAGCGGCGGCTGTCGGAGGTTGAATCAGAAATTGAATCCACATGGGACCGAATTGATAATCTCAAAACTGCGGTAGAACAGAAAGAATCAGAGGTCGAGGAGTTCGAAGCCGAGGCCGAGTCGATCGAAATAGAAGATCACGATGAGGTACTCGAGTTACATCGCGAAGCGAACGGTATCGAACTCCGTATTGAGAGGCTTAAACAAGAAATCGAAGATATTGACGCAGATATCAAGGAACGTGAAGCAGCGATCAAAGAGCGGGAATCTCTCAAGCAAGATCGTAAAGAACTCTCGGATCGGCTAACCGAACTCCGGACCCGAGTCGACCGTATCGAGAAGGATGCAATTGAGTCGTTCAACGAACATATGGAGACGGTGCTGAATCTCCTCGAGTATGACAATCTTGAGCGAATCTGGATCGAGCGACGTGAGACGGATGTTCGTGAAGGACGTCGGAAAGTGACTCGAACCCTGTTTGACCTCCACATTATTCGGACTGCAGCTGATGGATCTACATACGAGGATACGATCGAACACCTCTCAGAGAGTGAGCGAGAAGTGACGGGACTTGTCTTCGCGCTCGCAGGCTATCTCGTCCATGATGTAGATGAGGTGGTACCGTTCATCATTCTGGACTCATTAGAGGCTATCGACGCCAAGCGTATCGCTAGCGTCGTCGATTACTTCCGTGATCGAGCAGAGTATCTTGTCGCCGCGTTACTTCTGGAGGACGCTGCTGGCCTTCCAGATACGTACAGCTACGTTGAGAACATCAGCTAAACTTTCGGGTGAAATACAATCCACGGCTAAAGAAAAAAGATTACACCATTAAGCTTGTAATGCTTCGGCATGTACAACCGAATATGCCAAGTAAGTCCAGTGGGCGACGTACCAAGGTGGCGCGAGTCATTGAGAAGCACGCTCTGGAGGGAATGGGTGCACATATAGAAGCTGCCTGGATTGGTGAGGATGAGGAACGAATCAGTCTGCGTGATCTTGCTGACGAATTCAACCAGGCAGTACTTAAGACGGCTCTTCAAGAAGAGGGAATTTCTCCGATGAATTTTGAGGTCAGTGGGACATATGAGGCACTCAAGTATGGATCTGGATCTGAAAGAACTCGTGCGGAGCGACGTATAGAGCGTGAAGGCATCGATCCAGATAGCCTCGGTAGCGACTTCGTGTCACATCAAGCAATCCATACGTTTCTCAAAAAAGACCGCGAGGCAAGTCTCCCCGAAAAAGAGACGAATCCTGTTGAACCAAAGGTCCAAGCGATTGAGAAACTCCAAGGCCGGGTTACAGCCGTGTCTGAATCTGTGATTTCCTCACTGGAATCAGCTGACCACCTCAACCACGATGATTATGACGTTCTTGTTGACGTGCGTACTATCTGTCCGTACTGTGGGTCTGATTACTCTATCGGAGAACTGCTTCGTAGTGGTGGGTGTCATTGTTCGCAGTGAATTCGATATAGAATGCGAATCGTTTTATTCGCACTCTGTACGCCAGTTTAGTTGCTAATGACACTAGACATCCACAAGCGTGAGACACAAAACAAACCACTTAGAATACTAAAAATGAGTCTAAAGAGATGTTAAATAATATTATAATAATAGTATTTAGCTTGCGTTAGCCAGTGGGTTGTTGAATCAGATTTCCGTCGAAAGATTCATACAGCGTTTGCTCCAGAATCACAACGAGTATAACTAATCAACAGTTAGCTGTTACAACTCCGAAACGATCAGAGTATATAGAATCTATAATCTAAGTAGACATGTCGAATCAAGATGCACTTAGCTGCGGTTTCGAGGGGGGGGGAACACCATACACGCTAAAATGTATAGTATTAATTTTATATTGAGTATTTGAACAATCGTGCACGTACTTGCCAGTTTTAGATATTTTCAAAACAAAATAACCGTATTCAGACTATCCACTTAGTAATAAATGATATGCCCTCGGGTGCGTATACACAAATAATAAAATTCCGATTATATTATGTTAGAACCCATATTCCGCACCCTAAACGAGCTGGTGAGGAATTTTAGAAAATCACACCAGATTTTACACTCTCTTGTCGGTTGATCTGAATAAAACGGCTGGATTCACCTACCGCATCACCGATTGTGTCAAATTTGAGTGGTAAAAAACGTGCTTCTCGGGGCAAATGACAGAGTCTCCCCTCTGTGTCAATCTTACACATCTTCAACACCGTACACTTCCACACTCAGGTCAAGCAGTTCAAGCACCCGTTCAGGGACATCAACATTAGCCGGGATTTCTCTATTCCCATCCTCGTCAACGAGAATCAGCATATTCTCAAATCGTTCGAGGACACGCCTGCCGGTGGGCCGAAAGCTTGTCGGCCCACCGGCCAACTCCATCGGCTCCTCAGCCGTAGCTAACGCCTGCCGTGCTCGCTGTTCGATGAGCGAGTACACCAGTAATGCCAGAATCAGCACGTATCCGAGCGCTTCCACGCGGTCGGGCCGGTTCAGAAACACCGGCCCGACCCGCTTGGGATCTTTCAAGACCGGAAACCGCCGTTCAACCGTCTGTTGATCTTTATACAGCTCTAAGATTTCTTCACCACTCCACTCGTCGGTGTCTGTCAGTGTTGTGATTAGCACGAAGCAGCTTTTTCGCTGCTTCCGTGTCTCGATTGCTTCTTCATCCCGCTGTACTGTGACAGTAATTTTATACACTGTTTTGTAAGGTTCCCAGTCCTTCGGTGGGCGACCAGGGCTGTCACGTGATTTCTTTTCGTCGGTTTCGACAACGTCTGTGTCAATCTCAAAACAGTGTTCGTCATGATCAGCGAGCCACTCTGCGGCGGCTTCTGTTGCGTCTTCTTCACATGCAAACGAGCGGTCGCCCAGTTGGTCGACCGCGTCCATGAGGTCTTCCTCGGTGGTATCGAGATCCTGTGCGATCCGCTTTTCTGCTTGCTCTTTTAGCGACGATGACCGCACAACAACGCACTGGACATCCTGCTCGTAGAGTGTCCCCGGGAAGCTCTGAAGTTGGTAGACTGCAGCGTCATCGTCCTCAGAGAACGCGCCCAGATCGGTCCAGTTGTTTTCGTCGAGAGCTGTGTCGATCATGTCATCGGTGAGATTGTAGGTACGCGCGAGCCGACTGATGAGTTCGATATCGAACTCATCAGCCGCATCGAAGGTTTCCTTTGAGACCACTTTGCAGTCGGCGACATAGGCAGCAAGTTCGTCGGTATCAACCCAGCGGGAGAGATTTTCGATGACATCGACGTTCCAGGTTTTGTCAGAGGCGTTCCCGTCGAGGATGTCACCGACGACGGGAACGCCGTGTTGGTCGACACCGAGTCCAACGGTGTACTGCTTGAGATCGGGACGATTGTCTTTGCTGTGTCCATAGGTGATGTTTAGTTCCTGATCAGACTCATCAGAGTCATTTTCGTAGGCTCCCTGAACAGAGACAGTCGTCGTATCGGAATGGACGACGGTGGGAGACTGTGTTTCGCGGTTGGCAGCTTCCCACAGCACGGTCCCGAGGACCGTGCGGAGTCCTGTCTCAGCAAGTTGATCTAGGCCACGGCCAAGTGCATCATCGTTGAGATTGTCTGGTTCGATCCCATCGTGAAAGAGGTTCTCAGTGTCTGTACCTTCGAAGAATCCGGGGAGCTGATACAACGGCTTCCCTTCAGTCAAGACGTTCATGATCAGTGCCATGACTCTCTCACCAGGTGAGAGAGTACACTGCTGTTCGTCCCAGTCAACCAAATCATCGATTGTCTCAACAAGACCCGATTCACGGCAGACTGCTGCGATAATTGGCAGAGGTCCCGGAGTGAATGCTTCAGTCACTACCTGCTGCTCTACAAGCACACTGTCAAGAAATGATCGGAATCCAAATTCCACCGACTAAATCTCTGGCTAATCGCCAGAGGGGAAATTGATACTCTCTTGCAGAGGGGTGCGGAATATGGGATGACGTCCTCGCTGGGCCAGAGTTTTATTGAGATCTGACTCGGCCGCACTGGGAGAGATTAATTTGTTCGGTCTCAAATACCTGAGCGGATAACCAGTTACCAACGCTTTCAGAAGTTTTCTTGTAAAGAAACAAGTGGCGACGATTTTTAAGAGTACGCAAGATTCAGCTCGAGTTCGTTCACCGCCGTGCGGATTTGATCGGGAAGTTCGCTTCTGAGTCGGTCTCCCTGCATTCGATTAGATGGTCCCACGACCGCGATCGCGCCAAGCACACCCTCGTTAGGCCCCTGTATCGGGACGCCAATAGACCGGAGTCCCTCGGTCGTCTCGTCGTGGTTAATCGCAAACCCGCGCTCCCGTATCTCGGCAAGTTCATCGAACAGATGGTCAATATCAGTGATTGTGTTTTCGGTTAAGCGGGGAAGGCCCTGTTGGGCCACGACCTCCCGTACCTCTGAATCAGTCATTTGCGAAAGCATCGCTTTTCCAGTCGCCGTCTGGTGGATGTGGAATCGCTTCCCGATCCGACCTCTAGTATATACTCCTTGAGAACCGGCTTCCCGAAATATAATGACTGCACGCCCGTGTTCTGCGACTGCGAATTGTGCCGTCTCCTTCGTCGTTTCGGCCAATTCCCGAACCTTGTTCCGAATGATCTTCGCACCCGGAATTTGGCTTCGAACGTGGCCGCCGACTTCCAGAAACCTCATGCTGAGCCTGTATTCCCCATTTTCCCTGCAGACGAAATCGTTCATCCGGAGTGACGTGAGGTGTTTGTGCACAGAGCCTTTTGACAGTCCGGTAGCCGACGCAAGCTCTGTAACTCGTGCCCCCTCACGCTGTTCAAGCTCTCTGAGGATACTAAACGTCGTTTTGAGACATTTGATCGTCTCTCCACCAGGTTTCGGTGGTATTCTACTATTATTTGAATCGCCCATGTTGGTGTGATAACTCTCGACACAAATAAAGTTCACTGTGAAGAAACGAAATGATGACGGATTATAGCAGACTATCATACCTGACACACACGAACTTCATGTCCCGCTGTCTGTGGATGCTATCACGTATACATATACCACACGAGGGGTGTTGCCACAGCGCACTTGAGTTTCTTAACAAGAAACAGAAAAGGGGTCGTAACATGTTTCATAATCATACCAGATGTTGTAGTCACTTCTACTTAAATCCAGGTAGAAACATCGTCATGAGCTTGGCCCTCGATACTACGCGGCGATCGCCCTCCACGGGGAAATTACACGACTGCGCGACCCCCCGTAACAAAGAGGCACTGATTGTTCAAGTATGTCTGATTTTGAACATTCGTGGTCGAACACACCGAGTCCTCGCCGAGACCAGCTACTGAGTCAGGAGAACTTTTCCGTAGAGATCCCGGTTGCTCATTTTTTCGAAGGCCTTGTAGTATTCTTCGAGTGGGTACCGCTCCTGGACAACCGGTTCGACGCTCCCATCCCAGACGTACTGGAGAATCTCTTCGATGTCTTTCTTGCTGTTCTGTGTGCTTCCAATGACCTCCAATTGTCGGACGAACACGAGCCGGATTTCTGTCTCCGGATTCGGCCCAGCCGTTGCACCCGAGACGATGAGACGACCGCCATTACGGAGCGACCGCATCCCGGGAACCCAGGTGTTGCCACCGACGTTGTTGTACACGACATCGACACCACGCTTGTCTGTGAGTTCCCAGATTCGCTCGTCGAATTCCTCTTTGGTGTAGTTTATTACGTGGTCGACACCGAGGTCTCGAAGGAACTCCGCTTTCTCTTCGGTGCTTGTCGTGGCGTACAGCGTGTCTACGTTGAATACGTTCTTGGCAATTTGGACCGAATAGGTGCCGACACCGCCGGTCGCGCCCACAATAAGGACGTCTTCGTAGGGCTGTATGTTACCCCGAGAGGAGAGCGCACGCCACGCAGTCCCTGACGCGAGTGGTGCTGCAGCCGCCTTTTCGAGGTCGTAGCCATCCGGCACTGAGATGAGGTTCGTCTCCGGGACGGTGACGTACTCGGCGAACCCGCCTTTGCGGTGTTCTCCGTACACGTTGTAGTCGACACACATCGAGTGTTCGCCCTGTACACAAAATTCACAGTCACCACAGGACACGGCGGGATTGACGACAACACGGTCACCCACTTCCCAGTTGTCGACATTCTCACCGAGTTCATCGACGTGTCCTGAGATGTCACCGCCGCCCCAGAATGGATAGTCCGGGACGTAGTGATCGAGTTCACGAACAGCGAAGAGATCCTGATGGTTCAGGGCTGCTGCGGCGACGTCAACCAACACTTCGTTCGGGCTGGGTTCTGGTCTGTCAACTGTAAGTAGTTCGAAGTTGTCGATATCTCCGTGCTCAGAGAAGCCGACGGCTTTCATGCTCCCGCTGGTTTGCTCACTGTGTTGCATACAGTAACCGCTTTGTTTCCTCTATTTCTATATAAAGCTTTATTATTAAGCGTACTTCCAAGCTGTCGCGTTCTGAGTATATAAAAACGGCGTGAGCCGTTAGTGACGGCCTGTAATGTCTGTGCAATTTGATTCAGCAGACAGGCCGTCAGAAGACGTAACGGACACCTCTAACATCAATTCTACTGATCTCGTCGCTGACGAACTGTACTCGCTGCTCGACGAAGTCGACAGCGAGTCGATCGCCGATGAGTTCAAGATTGGGCTCCATTCCGACAAACACGACTTCACAAACCACGTCAAGACGGCTGTTCGTGAGGGTCTTGACCCCTCCAGCTCACTCGGTGAACTTGAGGATAAGACGAAAGTCGACGACTCACTCGAACACATGCCGAAATCACGGTTTTCAGAACTCACGAACGACCGCGACTACTGCGCGGTCGTTCAGCTCCTCTTCGAAGTACTGCACACACCACAGTTGTATCATCAACGTGGGGTTCAACGAAAACGGCTGGAGTGGATGGCACGGGGCGTCGTCGCTGCTGATGCCACAAACCTCGAACTCACACGCTCTGTTGTCGTCTCAGACGAGTTCGTCGGAGACGACGACGAGGTCTACAAGATCGACACAGAAGAGGGTGGTCTCGAACTTCACTGCGCAGCACGTGTGGATGGAGAAAATAAACATCCACCCGACGCTACTGTCACAGAGGGCGACACCCACGAAAGCCCGCAGTTCGATCTCCTCAAAGAAGATGTCGAGGTCTTTGCAGACCTCGACTCGGTAATCTGGGTCTTTGACCGCGCATACACGCGATATCTACGGTTCTGTGAGATCAAGCATAGTGACAATGATTTTGTCACACTGATGTATTCGGACGCTCAATTTGAAGTCATTGAGACACTCGAAGAGTTCGAGGTCACCGGCTCAGGGAACAACGCCGCTCAGCCGACCCACGTGGATGAAGAATCAACACGAGAGGTTCGTGATGAACGAATTGAGCTAGCTGAGACTGGCGAAGAGTTCCGTAGGATTGTGGTGGAAACGCCCGATGGAGAAGAGATTGAGTACCTGACGACGCTTGCGTCGTCAGAATACGATCCAATCAATGTGATCAACATCTACACACTACGGACAGTGATTGAAATCCTCTTCCGAGAGTGGAAGCAGTACCTCAACATCGAGAACTTTCACTCGAAATCGCTGAACGGCGTCTTATTCGAATTGTTCTGTGCATTGATTGGATATATGCTGGTCGTATGGTTTCGCCAACGCCACCCAGTCAAGGGTGGCGTGGCGCGTGCTATCCAGAAAGTTCGCACCTTCTGGAATGAGACGCTGGATTCATTCGGCTAACCAACCCTCACTTCCCGGCGACAGCCGTCACCCACCAGCGACGGCTGTCGCCTGTGCCGCGATCATTCATCATTTCTTTCCCTGAACTGCTATTTCTCTTGGCTCAACACGGATTTCATCGACAACTGTTCGGTGAGTGAACTCCCATACGATTCTTACCCAGCAGTTCGTTGGGAGAGAATTTCGCCGGGCTTTATTAACTCAGAACGCGACAGAACAGATTGAACCTTTGCCATTCTTATCACTGATGATGGCTTTGATGAGATTACTGTTGAACTTCAGCGATCATCCGTCTTTAGCTAATTCTAGAACCACGTGACAGCGGTGGCTTTTCGAGGCTTCTTTGCGACAGGAATGAGGAGGCAAGGTCTGTGCAAAACCCCTCCTCATCTCGAATTGTGAATCGGCTCACTACGCTTTTTCCATCGACGATGCTCGAAGACCACGCCGAGGAACACGGCGTGGTCGAACGAGAGGAAAAACTCCAGATTCCCGCCCTCGTCTGGACATTTGTGTTCGGCTTCGCCACCGGCGAGAGCCGAACACTCGCAGGCTTCCGACGCAGCTACAACAGTACTGCCGACGAGACACTCACCGCTGGTGGCTTCTACCACCGACTAACGCCACGACTTGCCGACTTCCTCTGCGACCTCGTCGAACAACGGCTCGACGAGGTCGCTGTCCCCCACACGATCAGCGATGAGTTCGACCGATTCAGGGACATCATCGCCGCTGATGGCACGATTCTTCGGCTACACGAGTTCCTCGCCGATGAGTTTCAACCACGGAAAGGGGAGCAGGGTGGAGCGTGGCTCCACCTGCTCCACAACGTCACTGACCAGACAATCGAACAGTTCAGCATCACCGACGAGAAATCCCACGACAGCACTGGGTTCGACACTGGCCCGTGGCTCAAAGAGCGGTTGGTGCTGTTCGATCAAGCGTATTTCAAATACCGCCGATTTGCGCTGATCGATGAGAACGGCGGGTACTTCGTGAGTCGGCTGAAAGACAATGCGAACCCGGTGATAACCGAGGAATTCCGGGAATGGCGCGGCCGCGCCATTCCGCTGGGAGGCAAGCAGATTCAGGACGTAGCCGAAGACCTGCATCGAGAGATCATTGATGTAGAGGTTGAGGCCGAATTCAAACGACGAGTGTACGAGGAGACGCAATCGTTAGACACGAAGCGGTTCCGCGTCGTCGGCGTCCGCGATGAGGACGCCGACGACTACCACTTCTACATCACGAATCTCCCGCGAGAGGAGATTCTTCCCCGTGATATAGCGACACTGTACCGGTGTCGGTGGGAAGTAGAGTTACTGTTCCGAGAGCTGAAAAGTCGGTACGAACTCGATGAGTTCGACACGACGAAGAAGCACGTCGTAGAGATTCTCGTGTATGCGGCGTTGTTGACGCTGTTAGTGAGCAGAGAGCTGCTTGATCTGGTGAGTGAGCACGCCGCAGAAGAGGCGGTGTTTCCGCCAGAACGCTGGGCGGCGACCTTCCGGTCGCACGCCCAACTCATCCTCCATGAACTGAGCCAGCATCTCGGCTACACACCGCCGCCGTTGATAGACCGGATGGCTGAAGATGGCCAGAAAATCCATCAGGAACGACCGATCCTGCAAGAGAGACTCGCTACCGCTACACAGCAGCAGATAGCGAATTAGCTAAAGACGAATGCGCTGTTAGTGAGTAGAGAGCTGCTTGATCTGGTGAGCGAGTACGCCGCAGATGAGGCAGTGTTTCCGTCAGAACGCTGGGCGGCGACCTTCCGGTCGCACGCCCAGCTCATCCTCCACGAACTGAGCCAGCATCTCGGCTACACACCGCCGCCATTGATCGACCGAATGGCTGAAGACGCCCAGAAAATCCATCAGGAACGACCGATCCTCCAAGAGAGACTCGCTACCGCTACACAGCAGGAGATAGCGAATTAGCTAAAGACGAATGCTTCAGCGATATCAGTGCTCTGGGTGTCGTCATTCCTTCGACGGCGATAGCTCGGAATGGTTCTACGAGGACTGCGACTACGCTAAACCAGTTGTTAAGCTCTGTTTGTTTCATGCTGCGAAGAATCCGTTTCACGCCTGTGAACGGATTCTTCAGAATCAGTATGGGATTCAGGTAGACCGTGATACGGTTCAGAACTACGCCGAGCGATTCGGCGACGAAGTCGCCGACCGCCATGGCGTCAAGATCGCTAATTCGACTGTCTCTATGAACTTCCTCTCGGTACTCTTCGATGTCGACACAGTCGAAGAGCTCAAATCTGCATTCTCAGACGAACTTGCCGACGAAGAGATAGACGGTCTCGTCGGAGTTGCCGACGAGACCTATCCACCGAAAAAAGGTGCAAAGAAGGATCTCTACGAGGAGAATTTGCGCCGAAAACAGGAAGACGAACAACCGAAGAAGTGGCCGGAAGGATTCACCGTTGGAAGTTCATATCTACCTCAACTCGGTTGTTTCGCCGGAATCCAGTGCCGAAATACGGCCTTCGCGCGAGCGGTTGTGCTCGCGCTTGTTTTATCCACTTCGTGGGGTAGACTACTGGCTCACGGACGATCACGACGCCTACAACGATATTTTGCCAGATCGGGTGAAGTGTTTAGTTCACAGGCTCAGGACGCGCGCTCGCGGTGACGAGCGCGTGTCCGAACTTCACAAAGCGGGCAAGTTAGCGGAACTGCGTGACTATCTCGAAGAAGAGTACGAAGCCGCGTATGAGGAGTTAGTTGCACAGCTGAAGCAGGACTATCCGTCGTTTTGGGATGCTGAGGCTGAGGAGTTTACTGGGCCAGTGAGTACGAACGCAATAGAGGGTGGCAACTGGCGGTTGAAGCACGATCTTGTTGTTCTATACGCGCGCTGCCGTGGGGCACGCGCGCGTATCTCGTTGATAGCACTCCGTGATTCGATGTCAACATTCAAGAACGGAGAGCCGGCGGAGAGCTTCGCTCACCGCCACGGCTCGTTCAGTTTCGGTCAGGTGTTGGGAGAGCCTGGATCAAATCAGCCACCGCCGCTGAAAAAAGGTAGCAAAGCGGCTCTCAGGGCGACTTAGACCCATCTGAAATCTGGGTTAGAAGAGTTCAGGCAACACTAATACTTCACTCGAATACTCCTCACCACCCTTATTAATTACCTTAATTAGGGGGCAAAAACCGACTCATGGTCAATAACCCGCTACCACAATCATCCAATAATTAGCAGTACCATGTAAAAATTGAGTCATAGGAATTGTTTTATTATATATGAATGGCCACTACCCATTGGATACAATTCAATGAAAGAAAATACCTCGCGGCGTCGATTTGTAACCGCAACGGGCAGTCTAGTTCCACTCGGTGCGGCAGCTGGCTGCCTAGGTGGGGATAGTAGCGGCAGTGGAGAAGATGGAAGCGGTGGAGGCAGTGGCGATTCGACCGAGGAGAGCCAGTACGGCGAAATCACCGGTTCGTTCCGCTTGCGGATGTGGCACGAGGCCTACGGCAACAGCCGTATCGATGATTTCGCTGACAAGTGGAATATTGAGGCGTCGAACAACGGATTCTCGAGCCCTTCGGATCCATACACGCAGATACAGTCGGGCCAATACGCTGGAGACACCATCACGTTCATCCACAACTGGGGACAGCGAGCCTGGGAGAACGACCTCTTACAGCCAGTTGACACCTCAAAATTATCGTATCTGGATAACCTCGATGACCGCTTCCAGGGTATGAACTCGGTCGGCGATAACGAGAGCTGGGGCATCCCCTACGATGTTGGAATCTTCCCGCTCACCTACAATACCGACGAGATATCCGGTACGCCCGATAGCTGGGATCTCCTCTGGGACGACGCTTACGAGGGTAGTATCACGATGCAGGATTCTGCGATCAACAGCTGCCAAGTCGCAGCGCTCTACACCGGCCAAGACCCACTTGACCCGGACGATTTCGAGGACATTGAGGAGGCACTCTTGCAACAGAAGCCGTTGGTCAACACCTACTGGGGCACGTTCGAGCGCGGCATGCGTCTATTCGTCGATGGGACAGTCGATGTCGGGCAACTGACGGTTGGCCGGACGGTTCAGGCTGCGTTCGACAACGGCGCGAACGTCGACTACACGGTACCTTCGTCCGGTGCGATGACCTACTTCGACGAGTTCTGCATCCCACAGAACGCGGAGAACGTCGGGACTGCACACGCCTGGATCGACGACTATCTCGAACAGGGCGGGGTATCGTTCACCGAACAGGAACGCTACCGGTCGACGATCGCCGACCTCGACGCACAGTTGCCCAGCGAGCTGCAGGGGTATTATGACTGGCCTTCGGACTGGAATCTCATCACGCAAGAACTATTATCTGATCGAGTGAGGGATGAATACGAGAGCATTTGGACAAACGTACTGGGTTGAATGGCCCTTCAACAGTCACAGATACCCCACGCAACAAATTATACATACCAATTTAACCATCGTATTGATGATGACTGAGACAGACACTACCATGAAAACTAATCCATCGCCCGATGAGGAGGGAGAGAGGTCGGCTATCGTCAGGGTAGATGACCTCTCGAAACAGTTCGGCGACGTACAAGCAGTCAAGCCGACGAGTTTCGACGTGTACGACGGCGAGTACTTCTCTATTATTGGACCAAGTGGATCAGGGAAGACAACGCTTCTCCGGATGATTGCGGGATTCGAGGAAGCGACTTCAGGGTCAATCTCTATCGGCGGGCGAGACTGCACGCGGGACGAGCCCTATCACCGGAATACCAACATGATATTTCAGAACCTTTCTCTGTTTCCGCACCTCGACGTAGGTGAGAACGTCGAGTACGGACTCGTCGAGGCAGGTGTCGACGAAGCCGAGAGGGTCAAGAGGGTTACCGAGACACTCGAGACAGTTGACCTGGCTGGATACCAGGATCGACGGGTCGACGAACTATCGGGTGGCCAGCAACAGCGTGTAGCACTGGCACGCGGATTGGCCAACGAACCCAGTGTTCTCTTGCTTGACGAACCACTGGCCTCGCTTGACGAGAAGCTCAAAGAGACGATGAAAGTGGAGTTGAAACAGATACAGAACCGCACTGACACGACGTTCATTTATGTGACACACGATCAGGAGGTCGCGATGGCGATGTCTGACCGAATCGCAGTCCTCGACGACGGGGTCGTCCAGCAGATTGGCGCGCCCGAAGAAATCTACGAGCGCCCCACTAACACGTTTATCGCAGATTTTACCGGTGCGGAAAACATCTTCGAGATCTCACTTGTCGAGCATTCCAGCCAGACCGGAACCGTGCGTCTTCATGATATCGAGTTCAGCGCAACGCTCTCGGAAGGGGTCGCGAACGGTACGGACGAAGAGTACCGCCTCGTGTTGCGTCCAGAGGAGCTATCTATCACCACTGACAGTGGACGCGTCTCTGGCACGGTGTCTGAAATAGTGTACAAGGGCGCGCTGATCGACATCGACGTCGAAGTAGAGACTGGGGAGGGGACTATCCCGTTCCAAGCTGAAATCCACTCCGAGGAGGGCCATGATCTTGATATTGGTGACACCGTCTTTCTCGACTGGGAGGAACACAGTCCGCGGGTGGTGACGACTTAATGAGCCTCGCCGACAGTGTCAATTCCTGGTTAGGAAAGGCCGGGGACGCTGGTGTGTTTGAGGGGAAGGCCAAGTGGGGTCTCTACTTGCCGCCGGTGTTCGTAATCACTGTCTTCTTTATAATCCCGGTAGCTCTCGTCGGGGTCACCTCGTTTTACCCTCGGTTCTCCGGTGTATCGGAGATCGGCTTCACGCTACAGTTCTACGGGGACGCGATGAACCCGTCGTATGTCTCCTCGCTATGGCGGAGTATCTGGTACGGTGTTGTGACGATGATAGCCAGTCTCATCCTCGCATACCCTGTCGTTTACGCAGCTGTCAAGATTTTCGACGACTACGAGATCCTCATCCTCCTATTTTCAGTTCTGCCGTTCTGGGTGATGTACCTGATACGGATGTTTGGATGGATCTCGATTCTGAAAGACGGTGGTCTCATCGATAATTTGGTCACGCTGACCGGGTTGAACATCGAAGCAACTATTCTGTACAGTGCGCCCGCCGTCATTATCGGCCTGATATTTTCGTGGTATCCACTGATGGTGTTCCCGCTGTACGCGTCGATTAAGTCGCTCGATGACTCCCTACTAGAGGCCTCGAAAGATCTCGGGGCAAACTCTTTCCGGACGTTCTACCGGGTGACGATTCCGCAGACGAAATCCGGCATTCTGGCAGGCTCGATACTGGTGTTCGTTCCCTCATTTGGTTCGTACGTGACGCCGATCCTCCTTGGCGGAACCAACAGCAGTCAGATGATCGCCAACATTATCGGGAGACAGTTTCGGGAGTCGTTTAATTGGCCGCTTGGTTCCTCGCTAGCAATGCTCATGATGATCATCGTCGTCGCGTGTCTGTTCATCGTTCAGCAGTACGCGACCGTCGTCGAGGTGAACGAACAATGAGCAATCGCGACAACGGGGACGTGACTGCATCCCCCCCTGGCCAGGAGATCGACCACGCCAGGCGTCGGTACACTGATTATCTCGACTATCTCGTGACGAGATCCGGACTCAAAATCATTACCGGGCTCGTATTGCTATTCATGTGGCTCCCGCTGATGGTGATCGTCATGTTCTCGTTCTCCGGGTCGGGAACGATCCGTTTCCCACCCGAATCATGGACGATCGACTACTACCTGGCCCTGCTGGCCCCGAGCTTGACAGAGATGCAGTTCGACCAGTCGTTCTCGTGGGACGTCGTCATGACTAGTCTCGAGATCGGCGTTATCACTGCGTCCATCGTAGTCATCTTTGGAACAATGAGTGGATATGCGATCAACAAATACGACCTGCCCGGGAAAGAGGCGTTCCAGACCGCCTCGTTGCTCCCGATAATCGTCCCGCTAATCGTATCGGCGATCGGGCTGGTGATATTCTTCTCGTCCGTGAACATCTCGCTCGGGTACGGGACGATCATCATCGCACATGTCCTCTACACGTTCCCGTTTGGGGTTATCATCATTACATCCTCGATCGCACGCGTCGACGCGTCACTGGAGGAGGCCGCGAGTGATCTCGGTTCTTCAGAGTTTCGCGTCTTCAGAAAAGTTACGTTGCCTCTTATTTATCCAGGGATATTCTCGGCGTGGATTCTCGCATTCACGCTCTCGCTCAATGAGTTCGTCCTCACGTACTTCGTCAGCGGAACGTTTCTCGAGACGCTCCCAATCTGGATCTGGGACCAGCTCCGCTTCGGTGTCTCCCCACTGACATACGTCGTATCATCGCTGACACTGTTCGGGGCCGTTATTCTCATTCTTATCGTCCACCGACTAATAGGGATTCGTCGCGTTCATGGCTAGCTATTTTCCAATAGGATTTTAATAGAGCACATTTTATATGAAAATCGTAGTCCACATGATAAAAAATGCCAAATATATAGCGACAATAATTAGCGATATGATCACAACCGATATTGGGGAACGTGACACAATTTACCCCATCTCCAGCGCCGCTCGCGAACGGCAGGGCGAAAATCCGGCGATGGAGGCCGCCGAACAACTCAATGAGGTGGTCGACAACGGCGACACTGTTCTCGTTCTTACCGGTTTCCTGATCCCACCGTCAATAGTCCAAGAAACCGATGGCCCGGTCGGTGCAGTATCCGTGGCTCGGGCTCTCGATGCGAACGCGATTATCGCCTGTAAACCCACTGCTGTTGATATTCGCGAAGCCACAGCTACTGCTGGCGAGCTGGGCGTCTTGGATCGAGATGTCGCATCCGGAACCACCCGTAGTGTCTCGGTTGAAGCATTCCCGGCCGACCGCAACTCTGCGAGAACGTACGTTGAGGAACTGCTGGCAGAGGTGAACTCTTCGGCCGTCGTCGCAGTCGACAAGATTGCACAAACCACCGAGGGAGTGTATAATAATATCGCAGGCTACGAGGTAAGTGAGAAGACAGCCGAATTCGATGTGCTCTACGACGAGATCCCGGATGAAACACTCACAATCTCGGTTTTGGACGCTGGCAATGAAATCACGATGGGTCTGATTCAAGATCTCGTCCAAGATGAGATTAATTACCGTACAGAGTATCAGTGCGAATACAACGCTGGTATCGCGGCTGACATGGAGACGGATTTGCTAGTCCCTGCCACAGTCTCGAACTGTGACGATCACGCTATTACAGCCTGCCTCTCACACGTCACAGGGACGGCGGCTCTCTACGAACCGACGGTCGAACAGCGGATGCTCGAACAGGCTGCGATGGCGGGTAACGTTGATGAGAGCATAGGTAGAACGAACGCCTGGTGTGACGGGACGCCACCCGCCGCACACGAATCCATACTTCACCTTGTGCGGGAAGTAATGATCTTTTTATCCACGCTCGTGGTCGCTGGGAGCCGAGTAAATAATACTTGAGTTGGATCATGTGCTCGGAATATACTGAACAACCAGAGCGTTGGGAGTGGTGGCCTGAGTACGCTTCTCGCGACCGAATACGGTCGATGCAGGCGTCGAAACTGACGCGACAGGCATCATGGGTGTACGCTAATTCACCGTTCTGGAAACGGAAGTTCGAAGAGTGTGAGGTGACGCCGGAAACGATTGTCGACGTCGACGATGCCGTTGATCTCCCCTACGGCCGCAAGGAGGACTACCGAGCGGCACAAAAAAATAATCCTCCATACGGTGGGCTGTTGTGTCGTCCAGAGCAGACGATCCACGATGAAGGTGGCTTTGTATGGGAATCAAGCGGAACCACTGGGACTCCACTCCGATTTCTTTGCTCCCAGCGTGAGTACTACCGAACCGACGTGAATGCGACATGTCGGATCCTTTGGATTTCGGGGCTCCGTCCTGGTGACACGATAGCGATGTGCTGGCCGCTGACACTGTGGGCCGTCGGCCATGGGATCGTCGATGCGGCACGGGTAATGAACATCACTGTGCTTCCGCTCGGGCCGTCGTATAGTTCGTCGTTCAGGGTGAAAAAGCTCGCCGAGTATCGCCCGTCTGCTGTCATGACGACGCCATCGTACGCTCTTCGTCTCGTCGAGAAAGCTCAAGAGGAAAATGTTGACCTGACAAGCGTTGAACTCGACCGACTGATAGTAAGTGGCGAACCACTGCCCGATCCGACCAGGGAAGAAATCGCCACTGCCTGGGATGTCGGCGATGCCGTGTACAATTACTATGGATTTTCCGAGGCGTTCAATTGCCGAAGCATCGAATGTGAGTACCACGACGGCATCCACGTCCTGGAGGATCTGTATCTCTGTCAGGTCGAACGAGAAGACGGGACACTCGCCGACGAGGGGGAACTCGGAGAACTGGTCATCACGGCGTTGGAACAGCGAGATATCGGAACCGGTTTTCACTTCCGAACAGGCGATATGGGTCGGTATACCGACGAACCGTGTGAATGTGGACGTACGACCCGCCGGATCGACATCGTCTCGAGGAAAGATGACATGCGAACTATATGCGGTGTGAATGTGTTCCCCCAAGCCATCGAGTCTGTCGTCCTCGATACACCCGATGTCGCCAACGAATTTCGGCTGATTCACCATACTGAGGGATCACTCGACGATTTGACCGTACTCACAGAGCCGGCCTCCAGCACCACTCCCGACGCCTTTGCATCGACACAGGAGGAACTTGAAAAAAAAATCGAGGGTGCACTGGGCGGGATGACGGTGGATGTTGACCTCGTTGAGCCTGGTCAACTCGACGGCTTCGATTTCAAAGCTGACCGATGGATCGAGAACGAGTCGGGTTATGACTCCGTATTCTAATACTTGCTTCTCCTCTTGAAATATCAACAAAAAGATTTTATATGTGTCCCCTGTTCCTACAAACATGCTGAAATATCGCAGACAGTTAGGTCTGTTCCTCAACTGTACGAAATTCCGTCCGTTCGAAGTGTTTGAACGATTGAAATCAGATCTGGAGAAGTCGGGGATATCAGGCAATTCGGCAACGCTATCAGCTGCCATTCACAATCTAAATGTTGATAATATAAACCTTTCGCTCGGTGAACTGTACGAAACTGACTTGAATGAAGACTGGTGACGACAAATGGACACTGAAAGACATCCAAGCGAGCAGGAAGATGCGATTGAAGAGGCCTACACCGCCGTTAATTCGCTGTTGAATCCCAGCACTGTTGCAGTCGTCGGTGCAAGTAAGACCGAGGGAAAACCTGGGAATGTACTGCTTAAGAACATCCTCCAAAACGACTTTACCGGGACAGTCTACCCAATAAACCCGAAATCGGACAAAATCCTCGGGTTACAGGCCTACGGTGCCCTCACCGAGGTTCCTGAGGATATTGACACAGTGCTGTTCGCAGTCCCAGGTCCGATAATCAAAGATATCATCCCTGACTGTGCCACAAAGAACGTCACGAGTGCTGTCATCGTATCTGCGGGATTCGCGGAATCAGTTGACACTGACCGCCAGCAGTTACAGACGGATCTCACCGAACTGTGCGAGCAACACGGTATCCACGTCATCGGGCCCAACACGACGGGTATGGTATCGATGAAGTCTGACCTGGTCGCCAGTTTCATGCCGTTTCCCCAATGGCACGACGGTTCAATATGTATCGGGGCCCAAACCGGTATTTTTGCTGGGGTCTACATGGAGGAATTGATGGCGCGAGACGTACAGAAGCTCGGATATAATTACAGCTTGGCGTTCGGGAACAAGATGGATGTTGACGAGACCAACTTCGTTCGCTACGCGGGTCAAGACTCCGTCATCGATGTCATCCAGCTGTATCTCGAGTGTATCCGGAATCCAGAAGAATTTTTCCCTGCAGCTGCCGAGGTGGCCCAAGAGAAGCCAATCATTCTGTTGAAGTCCGGCCGTACCGCCGCGGGCCGGGAGGCAGCACGATGGCATACGGCCTCTACGCCAACGATCGACGGCGAAGTGGAGGCTGCGTGTCGAGCCAGCGGAATTGTCAGGGCTGACACCGTCCCACAGTTCATGAACTACGCAAAGGGGTTTGACTACCAGCCGGCTCCGCACGGACGGAACGTCGCTGTCCTTTCGCTCAGCGGTGCCAACGCGGTGATGGCGTCAGACTACATCGCGGACTCGCGACTGGAGCTGGCTGATCTTTCTCAAGAGACTCTCGAAACGATTAAAGACCTTGTTCCCGAGTGGCAACCAGTCCGGAACCCAATTGACCAATGGCTCGCGCTCCCCAGCGGATCTCGTTCTGCACAGGAAGTCCCGTTGAACGCTGTGCTCGAGGATAACAACGTCGACGCAGTCATTACAATCCATCTCGCAAGCGGCGAACCGGATTTCGAGGGGGTGGGGGAAGTGTACAGATCAGCGACAGTAGACCATCCAGAGAAGCCAGTCCTTTCATATATCATGGGCGCGGAAACAAAAACGAAATGGATCGAGTCGATGGAAGGAACAGACATTCCCGTGTACGACTCTGCCCACGCCGCTGTGGACACACTTGAACAGATGTACCGCTGGCGGCGGTACGCGGAGGGGTACGAGAACTACGACACCGACCTATCCGACTCTGGCATGACACTTTAATTACCGTCTGCAAATGATTCTTGTCTCCGCTTAGAAGGTTTTTCATAGATCATTTGATACACCTGCCGAAATCCTGATTTCCCAGGTGAATCGAGTTGGATCTTGTGCTGAAATATTAGTGGGCACTCCGATTCCAACCAGCTTATTAACTATTTCGGGGCGAAAGTATATTTCTCATTCTAAAGCATTCGTTCTAGCTTTGCAGCCTTGTAGCTCTGAAATAAAGAGGGTGAACTGGGTCAGCCGCAGCCAGCGAAGTCAACATGAGCTACGGTTGGAGAATCAAGCGGTGTGAAGAGCTGTCTCTTACCCACAAATACTATTCCCGCTGCTGACGGACTGAAGTGGGCATGAACAGCCCTCTCCAGCAGAGATCGGTGGATTTTGACGGTGATAGCCCATTCTGTGAAATGGACATATCAAGCCAAGTGCAAACAGAGTTTCAGCACGCTGAGTTTGGTGACGAACGGCTCACTGACCGATTGGTACAGATCGGGGATGAACTCGGCAGTTCACCTGCCGAGTCTATCCCCATCGCGTGCGAAAATACCGCTTCAACAAAGGCTACGTATCGATTTTGCGATAATGACTGTGTGAACGGAACCGAAATCCTCGCCTCCCATAGACAAGCACAACAGGCACGAATCAAAGAGACGGACGAGCTTCTCGTCGTCTCTGATACAACTGAGCTTACCTTCCCGCACCATCCAGCAAAAGAAGGTCTTGGTGATATCGGCGCGGCTGAGATGGACATACACGGCGTCAAAGCCCACTCAACGATCGGTGTTGATCCACAGACACACCACATGACGGGGGTCATCGATCAGCAGTCGCTGATCGAAGACCGAGAAACCGGAAATACATACGATACAAACGGCAATGATGAGCCGATTCCGCTTGAAACACGCCACACCAAGTGGATTCGTGGGGACAGGCGTGCCAGAGCGTGGCTTCCCGAAGCCGTACGGCCAATTTTTGTTCACGACCGCGCAGCAGACGACTTCTCGTTGTTCGCTGAAATCAGCAACGAGATGGACAACGCTGGCTTTGTCGTGCGGGCGCAGTACAACAGGAACATACGCACATCAACTGGGGAAGATGGCAAACTCTTCGAGTGGAGTAGCGACCTTCCCGAGGAAGGTCGCACGACCATCGATATCCAACAGGCCGGAGGCCGAAGCGCACGGACGGCGGAGCTCTCGATTGCAACAGGGACGTGTGAGTTGACGCCGGCAAAAACCGCGCCTGATGAACCAGACTCCATTTCAGTGAACGTCGTGCGAGTCGATGAAATTGGCGAGCATGAAGACCCGATGCAGTGGGTGTTACTCACCACTGCATCGGTTGCAACGCTCGACGACGCATTGTCCGTCGTCGAGCGCTACGAGCTTCGCTGGCGAATCGAAGAGTGGCACAAAGCGCTGAAGACAGGCTGTCAAATCGAGGAACGACAACTCCAGACGTGGAACCGCATGGACGTGTTATTGGGTTTGTACTCAGTGATTGCGTGGAAGGTACTGGAGTTGCGAAACCTCGCTCGTGAAGACTCAGCGGCTGATCCAGCAGTGCTGTTGAGCGAGGCTGAACGCGCAGTTCTGGAAGCACGATTTCCAGAACTGCGCGGTGAGAGTGCTAAAACCTACGCTGTCAGTGTGGCAAAATTAGGCGGGTATCTTGATCGCAACTCAGACCCTCCGCCAGGCTGGCAGGCAATGTGGAAAGGCCTGCAGAAACTTCGTCTGTGGGCTGAAGGCTACGAACTGGGCGCTGAATAAGCGACACGTTGCTCATTCAGCGAGATCAAGACCACGTCAGTCTGCCCCAGGGGCGCAGAGAGACATCTCTGCAAGATCTATGAATGTGCTCGAGGTAATGACCGGTTCCTGACTGGTTCTTTTCTCTCGTCACCCGCTTGAGTTAATTTTTCTCTCTCACGTTGAATTATGGGTAAGAGACAGGTGTGAAGAGGGCATACGTTTTAGTTTAGTGAGCCGACCTACCGCTGTCTGTTGGTCACATCGTTGCCGCTAACCGTTCGAGAAAACCGGTGGGAAGTGTGACATACAAACCACCGGATTCTGTAGTCATTGATCGGATTCAAAGAGCGTTTCCATCAGATGAGTTGCGCGAGCGCGCTCGCGCAACGAATCTTGTCGAACGAGAGCGGAAGTTCGACTTCGTCGCCCTGTTCTATACACTCTCGTTTGGCTTTGCTGCCGGCTCAGACCGTACAATTCAAGCGTTTCTTGAGCGATTTGTTGAAAACGCTGATTGTGATGAACTGGCGTATTCCTCTTTCACCAACTGGTTCTCACCGACGCTTGTTGCAACGCTTCGAGCGATTCTCGATGATGCCATCGAGAATCTCGATCCAGGAAGAAATGAACTGCGAGGCCGTCTGAATCGCTTTCGAGACGTTCTCGCAGCTGATGCAACGTTCATTTCGTTGTATCATGACGCAAAGGATGTCTACACAGCCACCGGTGATGACCAAGCCGGACTGAAGGTTCACGTCACAGAATCGCTCAAATCAGGCCTTCCAACGCGATATCAAACCACACAAGGAACAACACAAGAACGGAGCCAGCTACCCACCGGCGAGTGGGTAGCTGACGCACTCATCCTCTTCGATCGTGCATTCTATGATTTCTGGTTGTTCGACCGCATTGACGCCAATGACGGCTAGTTTGTCTCTCGTGTAAAATCGGATACTAGTCCAGAAATCGTCGAAGAACTTCGGTCGTGGCCAGGTAACAGCATCACGTTGGAAGGGAAGTCGCTGCGGGTCGTCCTTGACGACCTGCAGCGACAGGAGATTGATGTCCTCGTTGAATTAGAGTTCGACCGTAAGCGTGGCTCGTCGCAGAGTGTAACGAAGGAATTCAGGCTTGTCGGACTCCTTGACGAAGATGGTGACGAGTACCACCTGTATTTCACGAATCTACCGCGTAATGAGTACTCAGCGCCCGATATCGCGCAGCTCTATCGGGTGCGGTGGGAAGTAGAACTCTTGTTCAAGGAACTCAAATCGCGGTTTCGGCTGGATGAGATCAACACAACCGATCCATACATCATTGAAGCACTGGTGATCATGGCCGCAATCTCACTGATGATGAGCCGAGTTATCGTAGACGAGCTTCATAAAATAGAGGCAGAACGGCGTGATATGGCCGCTGACGCCGACGAGTCGGCGTCAAGGCTGTCTCGTCGGAAATGTTCAGTGGCGATT
>LFCJ01000495.1_pt1 | contig 24593 bp, 36 predicted proteins | sample 643141 | NCBI WGS metagenome assembly LFCJ01 (sample SAMN03766243, study PRJNA286221) | soda lake metagenome | biome: soda lake; feature: Kulunda steppe; material: water; isolation source: sample B1-Br-g2 brine of Lake Bitter-1 | place: Russia: Kulunda steppe | collected 2010-07
CACACACACACACACAGAGTACGCAGCCTTGCCTCTCAGCATCAGAATTACCTGCTCCAACGCCAAGGCAGCAGGGTTGCTGGTGCTGCTGCTCTGCAGCACGGATGGCAGCCCCCCTGCTTTGTTGTGCTGGTGCTGGGGCATGCCTCCTTATCGGCAATTTAATTCGTCAGCTCTCCTTCTTTCATGGACCTAAACATAAAGCCCTGAGCAGCAAAGTTTGGCTGCCAGGGCCTTTAGAAAACTTCAGATACTTAGAAGAGACAAATGGGACAGGGATAGAATTATGTAGCAAATACTAATTACATATCATATAATGATATTGAACAAAGTTGAACAATACTTTAGAAGTTCTGAAGCCGAGGTACATGTTGACCATTTTCCCCAGTACAATCGCAAGAAATTTAGTTATTGAAACGAATACGTCCTTGAAACTGCGAGTTTGCTGCTGATCTTGGCCTGGCAGCGTCTGTCAAACTAATAAGGCACTCCTTCCCCCTCCTCTCCCCCCCTCCCTTCCCCACTTCCCTCCCCTCTCCACAATGGATCTAGATAAGCAGATCTTTGAAGACCAGGAGGATGCAGTGCCAGAGGAGCTCCTGGCCATGAGCGCGGAGGCCATCTCGCAGCGCTCCCGGCTCCTGGACAACGAAGTGCGCGTGCTGAAGGACGAGTCGCAGCGTCTGAGCCTGGAGCAGAGTGGATTGCGGCTGAAGATTAAGGAGAACAAGGAAAAGATTAAGATGAACAACCAGCTTCCCTACCTGGTGTCCAACATTGTGGAGGTGCTGGACGTGCAGCCGGAGAGCGATGAGGAGGAGGACGGGGCTGCCGTGGATCTGGATGCGCAGCGCCAGGGCAAGTGCGTGGTGCTGAAGACGTCCACCCGCCAGACCATCTTCCTGCCCGTTGTGGGCCTGGTGGACCCCAACACGCTCAAGCCCGGGGACCTGGTGGGCGTGAACAAGGACTCCTACCTCATCTTGGACGCCCTCCCAGCAGAGTATGACTCTAGGGTCAAGGCCATGGAGGTGGATGAGAAGCCCACAGAGGACTACACGGATGTGGGCGGGCTAGACAAGCAGATCCAGGAGCTGGTTGAGGCTGTGGTGCTGCCCATCAAGCACAGAGATAGGTTCACCAAGCTGGGCATCAGGCCGCCCAAGGTAAGCTGGAGGCATGGCAAGCGGGATGCAGGGATAGGGCATGAGGGCATCCTAAGCAAACAGGTGGGGGCATGGCTCGCATTTGCTCATTTGCTGCATGCGCGTGCGCGCTCTCTGCGCAAGCCCTAGAAATGGGGCGCATGCGCAGGTGCACTGGCTTTGCTGTAGTATGGAGCAAGCCCTTGCAGTGCATGGCCCGAGGCACGATTATCACTATGCATGGAAAACTATGCACAAGCCCCTCCCTCACCTTCGATGGTGATGAACCATTCATCTGTGAGCTTTTAAGCACTGGCATCTGCAAGCTATCAAGCACTAGCATCTGCGAGCTATTAAGCACTGGCATCTGCGAGCTATTAAGCAGTGGCATGCGTGCAGAAGCATTTTTGTGCCTTTGTGCGTGTGCGCACGCACATTAGCTGAATGGAATATGCGTGCAGCGAGCCTTTGCCAAGTGTCTGTGAGCGTACACGTGCATACACATGTACACCTGAAGTGTGTGTGAGTGTGTACGTGTATCTGTTTTTGTGCATATGCGAGCGGGTTTGGCTGTGCATGCCCATTCCAGCCCAATTTTGCATGAACCTTTTACGATATATGCACCCAGACGGCTCAGCCAAGCATGGGTGAGGAAAGCAGCTTTTGCTTATCAAGACCTTGTTTGCACTCAGGCCGGGTAACTTGTTCAAGCAAGCTAAAGGATTGTAAGTTATTGAGTGCAGGATGGTTTGCATGCTTGATTGCAGGGAGTGTTGTGCTATGGGCCACCAGGTACAGGGAAGACTTTGATTGCGCGCGCCATCGCCGCTCAGACGAATGCCACTTTCCTGAAGCTGGCCGGTCCCCAACTAGTGCAGGTAAACTGGCTACCAATGTAAGAAAAATGGAGCAAGGGCTGCATGAAAGTGCGGTTCAAGCGCTTGTCATGCATGTTAAACACACCGACAGGCAAATTTCTGGGAAATCAAAGCGTGTGCAATGCATTTCTTGCCATCCCAGCAGCAAGAGCCTCGGCTGTAATCATGTCGAAGGATCAAGAGTAACGCACGCCCCTCTTTTTTCAGGGGTACAATAATAATTTGTATTATTATAATTATAATTATTATTATTATTAATTTGTATTATTATTAATATTATTATTATTATTTGTATTATTATTGCACTATTATTATTGCACTATTATTATTTCACTATAATAATAGGGTGCAACATGTGTTGAGCGTCCCATATGCTTTAAGGCGTCGTGCTCCAGACCCTCAGCAAAGGCACTGAACCCGTGCCTGTGTGTAGAGCACTGCAGCCCTTGGCGAGATTGTGCTGGCCATGGAAGGGTGGGCGCATGGCCCATGCCTAGAGCACAGCTAGCCCTGACAAGGTTGTGCTGGAACAGTGTGCTCAAGCACTGCTGGCCATGACTGGATGCGCGCAACATGCATGTGCTCTGCAGATGTTTATTGGTGACGGCGCCAAGATGGTACGTGACGCGTTTGCACTGGCCAAGGAAAAGGCGCCCTGTATCATCTTCATTGACGAGATCGACGCCATTGGCACAAAGCGCTTCGACAGCGAGCTGAGCGGAGACAGGGAGGTGCAGCGCACCATGCTCGAGCTCCTCAACCAGCTAGACGGTTTTGCTTCCAGTGATGATGTCAAGGTGGGGTGGGGTAGAGGCAGGCAAGGGTTAATGTGTGCTAAGGTCAACAGCTGCAGCTGCCTGTGAGACTGTCTATCACCTGTGCCCTGTGTCTTGCCTTGTGCTCTGTTGCGAGCCACCTGTGACTCACCTTCCTTGGTCTACATGCGTGTCATGATGCTTGATTTGCTCTGTTGCAAGCCACCTGTGACTCACCTTCTTTGGTCTACATGCGTGTCATGATACTTGATTTGCTCGGTTGCCATGTAAGGTGACCATGTAGCGCAGGATAGGTGGAACAGCTACATTTGGGCGTGGTTGTCTGGCAATCGTGCTTGTGCTGCATGGGGTCAGCTTGAGCCTGGTTTATAATGGTTGGCATCCTTGGGCAACCTCATGGAGGCTCCTAGTTTGAGAACCTCTGGCTAAATGCAGATCCAGATTTGCATTACCTGAGGGGTGCTGCTGATTTTGGCGCTGGTTGTCCCATAGCAGGTGACGGCTGCATGCGGGCATGCATGCTGGGCTCTTGAGCTTAATGATGATGATGGTTGTCCCAATGCAGGTGATCGCAGCTACCAACAGAGCAGACATCCTCGACCCTGCCCTGCTTCGGTCTGGCCGCTTAGACAGGAAGATTGAGTTCCCTCACCCCAATGAAGACGCGCGTGCCAAAATCCTGCGCATCCACACGCGGAAGATGAATGTGAGTTGCCACCCAGGTTGCAGGGCCGCCACTTGCTTACCAAAACAACAGTGGGGGAGCACTGAAAGGGCGGGACTGCTGGGTGGCAAAATGAGAAAGCATGCCAGGGGAAACTTAGCACTTTCCTCTGATTACCGCCCATTGAGGCGTATTTCTCTGGGGCAATTAGAAAGCAAGGGCGGTAACCAAGGGAAGTCGGGACGCACCCTGAATGGCTGCAGCCTTTTAAGGCTGTCCGGCAGGCCCTCACCAAGCATTGCCATGCCCTATGGCTCTCATTCTCATCGGGTGTTTGGCCGCTGCCGCGCAGGTGTCCAACGATGTGAACTACGAGGAGCTGGCGCGATCTACGGACGACTTCAATGCTGCACAGCTCAAGGCTGTGTGCGTGGAGGCAGGCATGCTAGCGCTCAGAAGAGAAGGAACAGAGGTGAGCAGCAGACCAAACGGCAGTCTTTTTTGGGCATTTTGCTTGAAAGGGGCCGTGCCAAGGTTGCCTAGTTGCGTGCTGGTTGTTCAAGTATGAGCACAGGCGCTTATTAGTGCAATTTAGCCTTCGTTTGTCTTATTGCAGAAGCAGGCTGCCAAAAAGTTCTTTTACTAGAGCATGTATCATGCAGCTAAGAGGTGGCCTGCAAACCAATCCATAATCGACAAACCTGTATGAACCTAACCTTCACGAACCAAACTGCTACCATTACTTCCACTACATTGTTCAGATAGTAATCAGGAGCCGGCATTGCTCGTCTTGAACATTTCAAAACTGCCCTGTACTATTTCTTGTGCATGCTCTCCTGTTGCTGCAGGTCAACCACGAAGATTTTGTAGAGGGCATTTCACAAGTACAAGCCAAGAAGAAAGCCACCCTCAATTACTACGCATAGGCAATTCACTCCATGCTGCGCTCTGCCTGTTTGGTGCACAATTGGCAATGCGCTGCAGTAAAAGACAGCAATCCGGCTTGGCAAGCTATAGTTCCGTATTGCTGTTAAGCTCTCTCAATGAGCTGGTAGGTGCCTAACAGATAGACACATGTGCAGATGTGTGCTCCCATACGCTGTGCTTGCAAGTTGAACTAGCGCTCGCCTGTCAACAGCTTTGCATGCATGGAAAAATACCATGCATGGAAAAATACACTGTCACAGTCTCATTCCATGGTGGAATGATGCACCATTGTTGGTGTTAACACAGTCTTTGTGACTGTCCATGTATTTGTTTGTACTTTACTCATGGACATCGCATCCCTGTACTGTAGAACCATTGCTCAGCCTCTGAATGCGTCATAATCCGTGGAGGGGGACCACAGTTTGTGTGTAGCTGAAAAATCTGATTTAGCTGAACAAAGCGTTGCAGAAGTTTGCCAGACCTTTGAACTGTCAGGAGTTGAAGTCGCTTGAGCCAATGATCTAGGCACATTTTTTCATAGGCAACGAACAAGGGTTAAAGCATAGGAAGCGATTGAAAGTATATGACACTTGCAGCAAGATGCCGTCATTCTTCCCGGTGACCGTCGTGAACCGTGAGCATTTACAAGTGTTTGCTGTTCAAAAGCTTTCATTTTGAATAAATTGGTTATGGAGTACGAAACTTAAATTGCATCGTAACTTTGACCGCGGTCCACATTGCTTAGAGAAGAGACCTGCATTAAGTGTTTGAGGAAAGGATTTGTGCATGGCATAAACCAACTAGCTTTGCTGTTGGTAGAAACTGGAGGGAGGCTCTAGCAGAATGGCTGAGCACTTGGGTGGCAGCAGGGGCAGAGAGGGCAGCGGCTCTGGAACGCCTCTGTCGTTTACACGCAGGGAGGGTGAGTGCATCTGTTTTTCTTGGTCTATTATTTTTTCATCATTAACAGCATGGGTAAGCATGTGCACGTTTGCGTAACATCTTTTATTACTGCAAGGGGGTTTTCACACGCAATTCCTGACTTGTCTGCTACCTGCCTCTAAGATCATTATTTTCTTCGAATTGCACTTGCACACACGTAATCTCTTGAAACTGCTCGTTAGAAACTTGAAAGGTGTGTGTGTGTGTGTGTGTGTACGTATGCGCTTCTTGCATTGATGTGTTTGCAGTAGATGCGGATTTGAAGTGTCTAGATAAATACGTACAAATCTCTGTGCCCAAGTGCTTCTATCTGTGCACAAGGGCAGGGGTGAGACGCATGCGAGTTGTTATGCACACATGCAATAGCGCAAGCCTTTGCACGCACACTTCCACACACCTTTACGTACGTCCATGCGCAAATGTTTGCGCTTGCAAAAAGCTTTCACGCAACCATGCTATTCCATGCACGTGCGCACATTGCGCACGAAGCGTGATGAGCAGCTTGGTCACTCATGACCTCCCTTGCATGTCCAGGCATGGCCATGTCTGCCCGAGGCCCCTCGGCTGGAACTATGGGCACAAGATCAGGTATGATTTCAATCACCGACGATCTTCTCTCGGTACCTGAGCCGCCTGTCCGCCATAAGCATCTGGGGGTCTGGACTTTTCTCCATCCTGTGGGCAGCTGGTGAATGCATTTTCCTTGTTGATCTGAAAATGACAAAGCATGCAACATGTGCCTCCCTTGGCCTCCCTCCGATTGTGCTTCAGTGTGCACGATTTACAAATGTACAAGTTAGGATTAACCGCCAGCCTGGTCGCTAGGCTGATTGGTTTTTATGCCTATTTAACCACATGGGCCTGCTCTGCGCACGCAGGCAGTGGCATGATGCGTCCCTCCAGTGCGCCCAGAGAGCGTCCATCCCCCCATGCCCTGAAGGCCGGCATGTACTCAGATGCGCGGGTGAGTGACATGGGCTCAGACGCGCGGGTAAGCGATGGCCCACTTCCAAGGCGTACCTGTGCATGAAGCTAGCCAGGTGTTGCCTCAGATGCAATGGAGGACCAGCACGTTCTAGGGCTCTCTTCCAAGGGGCATCTCTCTGGACGCCAGGAGGCTGCGTCTGGATCCAGCACGGGTAGCATCCCCTGATCTACCTTGGCTATGCATGCACGGGTGCTATGCATACATCAGCACAGATGAGCGTGCACGCTCATGTTCACGTACACTTTGCTCACACGCATGCTGCTGTGCTTGAAGGGGCGTGTGGAGGAGCTGCGGCAGGTCAAGGAGGCGCAGTACTGGGGCCGGGAGAAGCCCCCCAAGCGAGACCTGCCTGCCTTCTGGAGCATCCGCACTCATGGCCAGCCCTTCAATGATGAGCGGCTGTTCAATGGGGCCACCAACGTCTACCAGGTCCGGCCTCTGGTGCCTCTGGTGTTCAATGGTGCCTCTGGTGTTCAACGGTGCCTCTGGTGTTCAATGGGGCCTCTCTGGTGTTCAATGGTGCCTCTCTGGTGTTCAACGGTGCCTCTGGTGTTCAATGGGGCCTCCGGTTCCTGTGGTGCCTCTGGTGCTGTGTGTACAGAAAGGGAGTGGGAAGCGCACACCTCTTGGCAGAATCCAGAAAGTGAGGACTGTCCTTGGCTACTGCATGATGAGCCTCGTGCTGTGTCAGGGCAGTGTTTGCACCCTCCTTTTGAGGAGTTGTCCGTGACTCATGCGTTGCAGGGTGTGGGGCTTGAGATAGTTTTGCAGGGGCTTTGCCAGGACCATTTTGGTGCACCTGCCCATGGGATGTTTCTTGCTTATACATGTGTTGTTCCTGTCGATGCCCTAGCTACCCTGGAAGACTTTCATGTAGAGGGCATTTGATACTTGAGTGTGTGTGCCCATCTCCCGCCAACTTGCGTATGCGGCAGGTCTGCACAGAGAAAGCATTGAGATGATGTGGGGTGATCCGCCTTGAGGGCGTGCTAGAGTGCAAGAGGCCTGCCCTGCGGCTCTTTCACCCTTAATGGCTCCTTGCGGCTTCGTGGTGTGCAGGTCATCAACCCTGCTGGGCTGAACAAAACAGGGCCGAGTGCTGTCGGCCCCGCCACTGAGCAGCAAGCACTTTTGCGCAAGTAAGCTGCGAGCAGCTTCGGCCGTCCATCTGCATCCCCTGTGTGCACTCCACACTGCCAATGTGGCAGCAACCGCCTTGAGAGGCACAGGCCATCCACCACCCATGGCATATCACCCATCACCCATAGTAAATCGTAGGAGGTCCTCTGAGCTTTGCCGGTTGCCCCGCCGTCTGCCGGCATGAGTGCTTCCAACCACTAGCATCCCCAGCCCGTCCATCCAGCCTGTGCGTAGCCTTCCACAGACACGCTGCACGGCTTTGTGGGCCTGAAATAAGCAGGCTCAGGAGGCAGGTTCAGAAGGGTGAGCTGGGCTACTGACCCGGCTGGCCTCCTTTTGCTTTTGACCCAACACCCAAAGCCCTCCCACTCAAAAAGCGCCAGGGCCTGCCAGGTGTAGGCAGGAAAAGGATCCGCCACCCTCGCGCAGGTCATGTGCGTTTCAGGTACTCTGATGATAATGCGTCTCAAAAGAGCGCCAGCGCGTAGCCTCTGTCATGGATGCGCGTGTATGCCAGCTCTTGCGTGCTGCCCGGATCAGCACCTCTCTACCAGGAGGTCTGTGGCTTATGGTGCGCCCCCATGCCAGCCTGTGTGTGTGTGTGCCTGTGTGTGCACGGCTGCGCCCGCCCCTGCGCAGGAGCTTGACAGACAACCAGCTGTACCTGTCCAGGCAAGACCTGAGCCCGCTGCCTTACGGGAGCAAGCCCAGCCCGCTCAAGGAGCCGGAACGCATCTTGGTGAGCTTCTAGCCAAACCGCGGCATATGGCCACAGGTGTTGCACCGCAGCATACGGCCGCAGGTGGTGCAGGTGTGGCCAGCTGTGTGGCGGCCTCGGGCCACAGAGGCTTTGGAGGTCGGGGGAGGCTGCGTGATGAAGGGCTGCCCATCCATCTGCCCTCATCCGGCATGGCCGCCGCCCGTTGCTGGGGCTGGCCTGCTTGACGCAACCCTGCTGCTCGTCTGCAGCTCCCTCGACAGCAGTCCATACCTGGCCTGCGCGTGTGTGCGTGCGTGCGTCGTGCGTCAAGTCTCTTGACAGTAGTCCATATGCACTTAATCAACACGACACACACACACACACTCACACGCTTGCCAGGTATCAACTGCTGTCTTGGGAGCTGCGCATGCATGCATGTGTGTTGTGCGTCAAGTCCCTTGACAGCTGCATGGCAGACTATCAGGTTGACTTGTCAGGAGAAGCGCCATCCTCATCTCTGGCGCTTGCAGGTTCTCTCCAAGCTCACCCCCTACCAGCGCATCCATGCCCTGCGTCTGTGCCTCGATCGAGACACCCGAGCACCAGACTTCGTGCCCTGGACTCAGGTGCACCCTAAGGCTTACTTGAATAGACTTAAGTGTACCCATAAGGCTTACTTGTACGGGCCCAGGTGCGCCCCTAAGCCTGACTTGTATGGGCCCAGGTGCGCCCCAAAGGCTTACTTGTATGGGCCCAGGTGCGTCCCTAAGACTGACTTGTATGGACTCAGAAGCGCCCCTAAAGCTTACTTGTATGGACTCTTTGCCCTGGGCCCAGTTGTGCCCCTTACCTAGATCTTCTACTGACATTGTTCCCTGGGTGTGCCCCTGAGATATCTCCCGTGGACATTGTCTCCTGGACCATAGTGTGCTCCAAAGGAAACGTCCATGGACCCTCTGTCCCCTGGACCATAGTTTGCTCCTCAGGAACTGTGCATGGGCAGGAGCTCAGGGCCCCTCACAAGCCAGGGCATGCTTGTCGCATTGACACATTGGACATTCATGCTGGTGCCTTGACTGTTCACTCACCTGAGTTAGGACAGATCCCTCGAGCCCGCTGCCTTGCTTTGTGGCTGTGCAGAAGCTGGGGTGCTGCTCAGCTTTCGCCGCAGCTCCCAGGGTGCATTGAGAGAAAAATGCACACGTGTATGTCGATATTTCAAGATGGCTGCGTGAGCTCTATGCTCCCCTCTCTACTTGCGCAGATGGTGTGGGACAGGCTGAATGCAAAGTTCTGGCGGCGGAACAGGGACATGGCCATCCGCCTAGCGGTGCAGGTGCGCTCGGTGGATATATGCTGATATGCTGCCCAACGCACCAAGACACAACTTAATGAAGCATGCAAGGCAAGGCGTGCATGACGTTTGCCTTGCAGCAGATGCTGGCTGCATCAGCTGCTTCACCTGCAAGTGGTCATACAAGGTGCAGGCAACCATGGATTGTTTGCAGTATACTTTCAGAGATCTCCTTTGTTAGCTAGGTTGAATGATAGAAGCAGCTTGGTGCCTGGTTGGGCCAAAGCGCCGCCCTATTTGGTATTCGTTGACTAGCTTTGTGTCAATAAGCCACAATAAAACAGAAGCCCTGACCAAGCACAAAGCAATGACGCCTCGCCTTGCTAATGAGCATGTGCACCTAAAGCTGATCTCTGGTGTGCACTGGCATGCCTCAACGGGGCTGCATTTGCGTCCTACAAGGTAGTGATCACTGGTCACAACCTCCAGCCTGCTCAACGCCTTCTTAGCGCGTCGAGCAACATGATCAAGAGCAGGCTCAGGCGTGTGTTGCAAAATCTTCTGCACAGCATCTCTCGGCGTGAGCAGGGCGGCTAGGCTTCTCACTGCCTGCCATGCCACTGGCTGCTGCTATCCCCCAGAGGTTGGAAAACTACATGAAGCGCCACCTGCAGTACCTGGCAGAGCAAAAATGCAGTGCTGCGCGCGCGCCAGCGTCAAGGACCAAGGTGAGGGCGATCTGTGCTGCATGCCTTGCAGGAGTTGCACCCAGCCTGCTGTGTCCCTCCTTTGATGACAGTGGCACAGAGTATGGCTATCACTCAAACTTGTGAGGCTGCGCTACCTCAGCAGTCATGGCAAGGGGTGTCAAAAGTGCGCACACAAGACCTTAGACCACATGTGCACATATGCGCGAGCCGCACCCACACCCACACATACACCCAGCCCCCCCCCCCCAACACACACACATGCGCGCACAGGATGTGCTGCGGGAGGCTTTCTGGCGTGTCGACCCTGACCGCACAGGCAGGGTGTCCCTCCAGCAATTCCTGCAGGTGCGCATCCTGCTGGACCTTTTGTTGAGATTGATCCCGGAGCTTGCAGCGCTCTGCCGCACATGTGCTAGACACCGATAGGTCGGCCCTGTTGATGCATTACCTTCCATGAGCACGCCCAGCCTTCACCAGCCGGCGCTTCTTTTAGGCAGCAGCGGCAGCTCTCCTCTCTCAGGGGCTAGCAGCCTGGTGCAGCAGGGGCTCCTCTCTCAGTAGCTTGCAGCCTGGTGCAGCAAACCAGAGGCCGTGGCCCCCCTTTTCAGGGTGGCTCATTCCAACCACCCCATCTGGCTGCGGAGAGGCTCAGCTGCCTTATTGACATGCTACCGTCCAGGCCAGCTGGCAGGCAGGCAGGCAAGCAGGCAGGCACGGAGACCTGGTGCTTGTGCATCTACGCAGGCAGGCAGGCAGGCAGGCAGGCAGGCGCAAAGGCCTGGTGCATGTGCAGGCAGGCACACAGGCAGGCAGGCTGCCCCTGGGCCCCACCTGTGCGTGCGCTGCGCTGTTTTGGGGGCCCGCAGGTATGGCAGAACGTGCTGTGCCTGCTGGAGTACTCAGACCAGGTGGTGGCCACAGCGTCCGGCCGCACGCGCGTGGTGCTGGTGCCGGGCAAGCGCATCCTCATCGACCTCAGCATGTGCTCAGCCATCTTTGCCCAGTACGGCTTCGACAAGGACGGCCTCATGCCCTACGTCGTCTTCACCAACGTGGGTACGCACCACATGGTGCACGTGAGGGCCGCACTGCAGTGCAGCTTTGTGCCGCAGCGCTGGGCACTGTGACTGGGCTGATACATGCTGCGGCTTTGGCAAGGACAGCCTGTTGCCGTGCACTGTCTCCACAAGCATGGGTGCATGGCCGGGGCGTGCGCTCCGCCCACATTGGCTGCTGCTGCGCGCCTTGCGTGTGTGCTACAATTGGATTGGGGGGACTGGGGAAATGCAAAAACTGGTGCTTGTCCACAGCAGCATGTCCCTCTGTGTATGGGGTATGGGCGGCATCTCGCACTTTTAGCCCACGTGCCTGCTTTGGCATACCCGCCTGCAGTGCCTCGCACAAGCTACTCACCCCTTCAGTGTTGTGTGCCATCCGCAAGCTACTGAGCATTTCAGTGTTGTGTGCCAGCCTCTTAAAGGCCATCTCCTCTTGGCCCATACCCACAGCTTGCAAGCAGGACCCCCTCCTGCTGGCAAGTGCCCAGAAGCAGCAGGCAGGCCCTGCGCTGCTCTCAAATATGGAGGCTTTTGGTGCTTGCAATCAGCCTAGGCTGACTTTCTTGCTCACATATGCATGCTCGCAATGTGGTGAGGGCTAGGGGCCAGGATTAGGGTACAGGGATGGGCAGGTCTGGGCGCCTCTGTGGGGGGGGTTGCACTGCTTATGTGTGTAGTTGTGTGTGGGTGGGTGGGGCACAGGGTGGGGGAAGTGTGCGTGGGGCCAGCAAGCCTTGTGTACGTGAGGCATGCTATGCTGCAGTCCACTTGTGCGTGAGGTGCAAACGAGATGGCGTGCCGGTGTTTGATTTGATGGGCATGGAGCGCAACATGGTGGACGCGGCACGTGATCTCAGGGACAATTCTATCATATTGCGCACAAAAGCCATGGGGCCTGCACCCCACAGTGCCACACGCCCAGCCGCGCCTGACCACCCCTCCCATTGCTTTTTCCTCCTCTGACTGCGCCACCGCTCCCTCTGATTGCCACAGGCCATCAGCGCCACGCCTGCGCGCCTGCTGGGGCAGGAGGTGGTCATCAACGCCTCTGCAGATGGCCATCACGGCCTCAGCTCAGAGGTTGACGTTGCGTACTGCATAGGCAACGCAAAAGTCCTGTACCCGGTGCGTGCCTGCGCGTGCTGATTGCTGAGGGGCCAATCCTGCCGCGGCGGCTGCGGCGACAGCTGCTCTACCAAGGGGGGGAAGGGTTCATGTGTCCTTGCTGCGCTGCACTGCCGCCCCACTTGTGCCGTGCGCCTGGGATTTCCGCAGAAAGCAGGCATTCATGTTGGCAAGGTCTTGAGAGCAAATGACTCTTAATTTATGCTTTAGTCTTTGGTAGACTGGGACACATGCCCGACAGCAACAGCCAGCCATTTGTGCTGTGCAACCACAGGCATGCAGCAGGCCCAGGCTGATGCTGTGGGTAAGGCAGGAGAGCTTTGATTGGTCATGCGCTTGGCCGCGAGGTTGCCAGCAGAGGGCGTGGCTTCACAACAACATATGTGCGCAAACAGTGGGCCTTGAGCAAATTTCCTTAGCTTGCCCAGCTTCAGGACATGCCTGCCTGCTCTTTTTTGTGAGTGCAGAAGTGCGCCAAGGGGGTGTTCCCGCCCAGCAACTTTGACCCACGCGCTGCGGACCGGTCCATGATGCCCCCCAATGCCCACATGTGGTTGGAGCATGTGTATGGCTACGCAGGCCACGACACTCTAGACTCAAACGTGTACTACACCAAGAACACCACAAAGTGAGCACACTGGATGTTCAAGCACTGCCCACGGATTGATTGATTCATTGCACCCAAATTGTGCACATCACCAATTGAACCCATATGGGAGTGATGTGGGTCCAAAAATGACAGCTGCAAAACAAAAGTGCTTGTCCATGTTGCAGGTTTGTGCCAGCTGAAACGTGGTCAATGAAATTCAAGGCAGTAAGATGTGTTTCATTGCGTATTTCTGTCAACACAGGCCTTGCCCCTTCCTCAGCAAAGCAATAGAAATCATCTCCCGGTGGAGACTCTCACTCCCGGTGGACACACACACATAGTGCAGCAGACCTGTGCAGTAGCTGCAGCAAGAGCAAATGCTCCCCCTGCTCTTCTTCCCAGGCCGCAGGCAGCTCGCTGGCCCCTCATCTGAACATGTGCTTCCTTTTCCCAACATTCCCAGGCGTGGCTAAAAGCGCCCTGGAGGCCCTTGCCCACCTTAAGAGCATGTGCATCCCCTGCCGCCCTGCCTGTCCTTGCCAGGCTTGGCAAGGCAGCATGCCTGCAGCCTGCTGTGCCCACTCTGGCAACCCTGAGAATGGGCCCTGCAAGCAGTAGCCTTTCAATCCTGGCTCCGTTTGAAATGGGCTCTGTGCATACATCTCAAAGGACTGCGCCGCATCCCATACTGCTGATGGACCCAGAGCACACATGCAAATGCATACACACACACAAGCATAACCGGTGCTTACCTGGGCAATGGCATATACTGTGGCCTCTGTGCAGGGACAGGCACGAAGTGGTGTACTATGCGGGGTGCGTAGGCATCGTGTTCTGCAAGCAGGACATGGATGCAGGCCTCCGCAGCCAACGCTTCTTCTTTGGGCACAACAACGACATCAAGTGCCTCGCCATCCACCCTAGTCGAGAGTAAGTGCTGCATGCTTTGCATTGGGGGTGGTGGCAGTGGTAAATACAAAATCACGAACAAGGTTGTGCTAGGCCTGGTATGTCCACAGTGTTCACAAGATGAGCGTGCAGCTGTCCATGCACGTGCTTTGGCGGCACATGCGTAGATGGATGTCAAACAGCCTTCTGCGGGTCGGGCAGCCCTCATCACATCTAGGAAGGAAAAGCTAGCTGCATTTGATTACTAGGCGTTGAGCACCCAGACAGCTGTGGTGCGTTGCTCACAAAAACATGCCATCAAGACATGGCTTTTCGCTATTCCTGCTTTTTCCAAATGTAACGAACGAGCCATACATATGTGCTGCGCTTTCTTTCATTCTCATGCATGCTGAGCCTGCCTGTTTGATCAATGGTACCAGTCTCCTTCCAACAGCTTCACCCTTGCCCTGTCTTTCCTTTAGCCGGTTCCCTTGCTTGCCCGGTTCGCCTTTGCCCTGCCTTTCCTTTGCTAAGCTGGCGCACTCCGCGGCAGCCGGCACATTGTTTGCTGTGGATTCTCAGAAGGCACCTCAAGCCTCCCAAATGCATATATGCTGCAGAAGTGCCAGACAGGACCCCCTCCAGCTTCCACAGGGCTCTTTCATATCCCACACGGCTCACATGCACAGGGCTCTTCCACAGGGCTCTTTCATATCTCCCACACGGCTCACATGCACAGGGCTCTTCCACAGGGCTCTTTCATATCTCCCTCACGGCTCACATGCACAGGGCTCTTCCACAGGGCTCTTTCATATCTCCCACACGTCTCACATGCACAGCAAATGTCTTCCCAAGCACCTCGTGACTCATGACAGACACTCCCCTGGGCAATGCACACCCTCTGTTTGCCCTCCTGCGGGCGGGGTGCCTTCTGCACACAGGTATGTGGCATCGGGGCAGCAGAAGGCCACCGGACCCGATGAAGTGCCGTACGTGTGCGTGTGGGACGTGGACAACTGCAACCTCGTGCAGCGGCTGGATCACGACATCTCGGAGCGCGCGTGAGTGGGGCTGAGCGACAAAAAGATACTTTACTGGTTCTGGCCGCTGCGCACGGCCCCAGTTGCGTGGCTTGTGGGGATGGCAGGAGCATGTAGTGCATTGGATGTGCTCGTGCAGGCGCGTTTGGCTCATGTTGCCCTCCACTGGGCACTGTTTTCCTGTGTATCACACGTGTCACAATGAGTGCCCCTGCCTCATCTGTCACATGTGACAGCGGTGTGACAGCTTGACCTGGCAAGTGGCCCTGCGCTCCGTGCTGGAAACAGGGAAGGAGCACCGGTGCATGCTGCGGGCAGTAGCGGCGTACCCTATGCTGTTCAGTTCAAGGATTGCATACGCTGCAAGCACCTTTAAAACCCCAAAAACCCCAACACAGCATGTGGCCTGCGCATCACACACAGAAGAGGTTAGCACAAGCCTTCCAGTTCTACCTCTGTGCGCTTGTACACGGAGCAGCGGAGCTTCCCTGTAGTGACCCTGTGGCATCTTCCTCCTGCGTGCAGCGTCATTGCGTGCTGCTTCTCCGGCAACGCAAACCACCCCAACCCCCAGAAACGGGGGGGGGACCTGCTTGTCACCATCACTGCTGATGACAAGCACACCATCCATGTGTGGCGATGGATGAAGCCTGCCGACAAGTACTTCAAGGTGATGCACGGAGGGTGCGCCTGCACGCGCACCCCCACGCGGTCCTGGACATAACCATGCGCTGCATATGCCGTCTTCTTTTGCTTGCTGTCCTGCACTGAGCCCTGTGGTCCCTTGCCTGCACAGTCCAGCATAGGCCTGTGTTTGATGGGCGATCAGTTTTGCTAAGAGGCAGGATGGGATGCCCAACCCGCAAATTATCGCATGCAAGTGCAGCATTTTGTAATCACCTGTCTCATTGGCCCATTGGCCCTTCCCATCCACAACTCTCGGTGCCATAGCACCGGCTGGGCGTGGCATGCATGGAATGCCCCAGGCAGCGTAACGTGTTGATGGGCATGGTGCTTGGTTAAGATGTGCCAGTGCCAGCGCTTTGCCAGCTCTGCAAACAGAGGGCAGACCCAATGTCTGTGTGACGTGCACGTGGCTGCCATACACTGAGCAGAGATGCGCTGGATACATAGCATCCGCCTGCGTGTTCACACTCACTGATGCCCTCACACGTTTGAAGACTGACATGGCGCAAGTTTTGCAGCAACTGACCCTGAGGTGGTGCGATTCCAGCGCAGGCAGAAGTGCTGGCTGCTGCAATGGACCAGTTCCAGTAGTTGGGCCCTGCCATATCGCCTCACCACCTTGTTTGCCTGCCTGCCTGCCTGCCTGCAAATTGACATCGGCAACTTCCCATGCTCATCAGCGATGCATCTCAACTTAGGATAGCCTTGACCTGTTGAGGCTTCTCTTGCCTGAATTTGCTGCTGCTGCCATGCTTCTTGGTCCCTTTTGCCAACAGTCTGTCAACATCCCGGGGTGGTTTGTTGGCCCTCACAAGAAGCTGGACTTCATCAGGGCTGCAGCTGCACGCACTCCACACGGTGAGCAGGGGCAAGGGGGGTGACTGTATGTGTGCCAGGGTTTGAGTAATGCAGAGGCAGCAGGCTCCAAGCATGGCTGAATGCAGAGGGGTGCTGGAGACGCAGTTCCATCCTAGGTGCTGTGTTTGTGCATCTTAAAATGCAGCAGGTGTGCTGGCAGGCTTTGACCCGCCTGAAAAGGATGGCTTGCATCGTATCTTGCACCTCCTCATAGTGCTTGCAGGAGACTTTGCCATGCATTGTCTGCCTGGCGGGGCAGTTGTGCGAAAGTTGCCTGCTTAGGCAATAGATTATGCTTGATGCTCCACCCTTTTGGACGGGATGCTGGGGATTGATTGTGCAAATAATGCATCATATTGCAGGCATTTTCTACCAAAATCCAGACAAGTATGATGAGAATGGCAAGGAAAAGGAGGTCTTGAGACAATTGTCAGAAGAGGAGGTGTGTGACTTGTTGATGCAATGCTTTTTGCCAGTTATGATGTGTGCACAGCATCAGAAGCCAAGCCGCAGCACCATGCCAAAGCTGTTGGGGTTATTTGGCCTCTTGAAAGTCGACCCTAGAACAGAATTTTCTGCTAACAGTACAAAAGCCAGGATGGCTTGAAAAACAAGCATGGGGAGGTTGACTGAGCGCAGCAAGTCAGAAGCTTCTTCCATAAGGTCAGCAAGTTGATACGTGTCCTCCAGGGGGATCCCTGCTCAAACTGCGTGCTGTCAAGATTGCCTGTAACTGCTCCAATTTATTTCTTGCTGATGGCAGCTGTCTTGCCAAGCAAGCATTGCAGAGTGAGTGTCTGTTTGTCATTGAGCCGTACCTGGTATTGAAAGGAGTTGATAAGAGAGTATGAACAAGCTGGGGGCTCAAGCATGTGTGAAGTGTAAAGGAACCTTCCCTCACTGCAGAGCAACCATGAAACCCAAAAGGCTCTGAGCAGGCGAGCTGTGCTTGGCCCCCAAACAGGTCCGCAAGCACTATGAGGAGCTCGAGAGTCAGCCCCACCCAAGGCACCCCATCATTGAGCAAGTGGTGGGGGAGGACAATGACATTGACGAGGACTGGGAGATGGGCTACTGCGACACTGTTCCCAAGATGAAGTGAGTGGTTGGGGGCAAGCAGCATGCGGTTTGAGTCTGGCTGGAGGGGCTTCAGCATAACCTTGCTGCACTCTTGGTTTGAGTCTGGCCGGAGGGGCTCCAGCATAACCATGCTGCACTCTTGGAGGACGGGCTTTGGCCTTGAAGCTGCCCTATTGGTGATGGCTTGTTTTCCTGTATGGCATGTTTTGGGTAAGGGTTGAGAATGCCCCCCTCTGAGCTCAAAAATGTTGCTTACAAAGGCACACACACTGGATTTTTACACAATCGACCAAAATACATTTTGTCATCTCAGGGAATGAGTCTCATGTTATGCTCAGGCACTGGCACTTGCATGCCTTCGATAGGGGAGGATGTGTGTGTGTGTACAGGAGTCAATCCCATGTGTTGTCTTAACAGTGGTCTTGTCTCCTGTGCTCATCCAAAAGCTTTCGTGAGCGCAGGGCGCTTGCTACTCCTCCCAGCATCCTGAATACCAAACACTCATTCATATGCCCACTTCTTGTGTGCACAGGAATGATGGCACCTGGGAGCTACTCATGGAGTATCCCGGCTGCAATGGCACCCCGCCTATGGTGTATGGCGTTTCATGGAACCCTTTAAAGCCGCAGGTGGGTGTGTGTGTGTGCGCGCGCGCTTGTGTGTGTGCGCGCATGTGTGTACGTGTGCAAGGAGCCATGAGCTTTTGTGCCACAGCTCAGTCTTGTGAGCATACACACCTGCATAGCACCCTAGAAGAAACTGAGCTTGCATGAATGCTAGAGACACATTTGAAGACGGATCAAGATGGCTTGCACCATTGTGTAGAGGAAGCAGAGGAGGCGGCATGCGCTAGGCCATCTGGAGATTGATTGCCTGGCCAAGCTCATGCATGAGAATACATGATCATGGAGCTGCACAGAAAGAAAAGAAAGACTATATAGGCAGTACATCACTCCACGTTTATTATGGAAAAGAGGGCATTCAAGGCCATTGCACCATAAATCTTCACCGTGCAAAGTGACTGCAGCAGTGCACCCGAGCAGTCACAAAAGCATTGGACAGTGACCATGCTGCAGCCAAGAAGTGTCTTGAACCTTGAACAAATATCCAATATTCTCATTTAAGTCAGATCTACTAAGCTTTGGCCTTTGCTCACATCATCATCGTGCATGCAGGATGGATCGCGAGGCTCAGAATTTGTGAGTTACGGAGTGAAGCACCTCAAGACCTGGATCGTTGATGATGAGGTGCGACTCCGAGACCTTCAAAAGAGATGTACCATGGAAGTTTTGAACTTTCAAGTCAATCTCAAATGCCTTTCCACCAAGAGACCCTGTGTTGTGACTATCTTTTTCAAAGTTGATGGCACAATTTTCTCTGCCCCTACCTGATGTCCTCTGCTCTTAACATTAAGAAGTCCATTTCCTTGTAAACCCCTCTAGAGGACAAGCACTGTGTGATACAGCATTTGCTTGCATGTCAGCAGCCATTGCCTTGTCTCATCCATCGCTTTTGACTGTCCTTGTTTGCAGTCAAAGCTGTGTACTTGCTTACACAGCTTTGACACACCCATGCTGTCAGTGCTTGGCTGCACAGGTGCCAGCATGGGGCGGCTTTATGCTTTGCTTCAGAGCTGCTGGCAACCACTTAGTTGCTCGGAATATGCTGCATTCCCCACGCAAACTCCAAGTCACACACTCACAAACGCACGTGTACAAACACCCACGCACAGCAGTGCATCATCACAGTATTATACATGCACCACTTACGCACATCAGCACATGTGCACGCACACACTTTCACACAGAGGGGTGGCATACACACACACATTCCACGTGTCCAGCTATGGCTGTGCACACACTTGACTCGGGCAATATATTGCACACGCTTGACTTGGGCAACAACCGGGGCTGATGCTTTGATCGCAGGGGAGGTGGCGCGGTACTGCCGGCTCCTTTGGCACCGCACACATAGAGAATGTGCTGAGCGCGTGCTACGTGCCCGCCCTGCACTACATGGCCGCGCCTGGCGACTCCTGCATCTTGACGGGCTTTGCGTGTGGCCAGGTGCGTGCACGTGCCTGCTCAGCGTGCACCGCACCAAATGAATCTTTGTCATGTCAAATGCCGTGCACTTGCTTGCTCAGTGTGTGCTCCACCATTTGATATTTGTATTCTTGTCAGGAAGCCTTGCCTCCCCTCCCTGAATGCTCCAGGCTGTGTGGGCTCTGCAGGCTGTGGCTCTGGCAGTTGTTGACCACACACGTCTTGGCGAGTCTCAGCAGTGATTTATAGCCACACTGGCCTATCAGGAGCCAGGATAGGCATGCGTGACCACGCCTCAGTGTGCTCTTGTGCCTCAATGCGTGCCTCCATCCTGTGGCTCCATCTGTGCCTCCATGCGTAACCACGCCTCAGTGTGCACTTGTGGCGCTCCCAGCTGAAGATTCACATCACACATTCTGCCACATCATGCTTAAGACGTTTGCATCACCAATTCGCCTGTGCATTTTTAGCTTGACTGTGTGCCAACTATGGCAAACGCCCTGTGTCCACTCCCCTTCACTGCATCCTCTGTATGCACCTCGCTGTTGTTCCCGCTGATTGGTCAGAAGCTACATTATGTTTGCACTCTGGGGTGTGTGCGCGCTGAGCAGTTTAAGTTTCTGCCCAGCCCCAGTCCCTTGGCTTTTGAAGCGCAGCACTTGCAAGTGAGGCTTGTGTGTGTATGCCGTGTGTGAATTTTTGGGCAGATTGGGCTGTGGGTGCCTCCTTACCCCACACGGAGCAACTCCACCTACAAGCTTACTCGCAAGTTTGAAGCGCATGCCCCAGGTAAGCTTTGCCTTGCAAGAAAAGCGCGTGCATCCTGTGGAACTTTAAACACCAACCGTCACTGGATTGCACAGGCATCTGAGATTAGTAAAATACAGGCTAACAGGAACCGTTTGCCCCTGTCTTCTCTTTCTTAGCCAGTGCCATGCCTCGCCATGCAAGCACAACCAAACACCTGGCATGTGTCAAAGCTCTCTCTGCTTGCAAGCCTTCCCCCTTTCTGTGCATGCATTGCCACTCGACCCTTGGAGGCTACCAGCTATTCCTCGGCATGCGCCTCACCCTCACTTTTGCCTCCAGGCTTGCCTGTACCCACCTCCGCGCCACCTGCTTTCTGAAGGAATGCAGCCTGCACACAAATGTGTGACCCACGCACCCGCCCAAGTGCAGGCGCATTTACTAGAGGCGGCCCCCAGGTTCTTGCACAAGGCAATGGTGCAGCAGCACGTCATGCACCTGCCCACCTTCTCCTGCCTCCCTCATGGTTGCACAGGCAAGCCCAAGACACTCAACGACGGCACGCAGCAGTGCAAGGGCGTGCGTGTGATCCGGCTGCGGGCGGACCCAAATGGCAAGCTGCCCACCGGGCGCAAGGTGCTGACAGGGGGCAGCGATGGCTGCGTGATGCAGTGGGAGCTGGCGCCCGTGGATGGCGTGCGCAAGGTGCGCGTGCTGCAGCAGTGATGACTGCGGCGGCTGCAGCTGCAGCTGTGCGTGTATGTCTTCTGTGCAATGGGAGCTGGCACCCATGGATGGCGTGCTGAAGGCTCTTGTGCTATTGCCGCCGCGCCTGCTGCTCTTTTTGTGTGTGTGATACTGGATACCAGAAGCTCAAGAATGATTTTGGAACACATCATCTTGCACCCTTCAGCTTATACAGAGGATAATAAGCCAACGCTCCCTTCCCCTTGACCTGCACAGCAGTCAGGATGTGCGCCTATGCTCTGGCCCGTGCTGGTTGCTGTTCCAATTTGCCACGCAATGCTCCCACTGCCCCCTTAACTCTGCAAGACAATTGGATGTGTGACCCTCAGCTCAGAGCCCTCAAGAGCCCTCCACGTGCTCTGCTCTGGACACATGGCCTGCAGTTGGGGCTTTATGTGCTCGGGCCTGCAGTTAGGCTTAACCTGCAGTCAGGCTTTGCCTGCAGTTGGGGCCTTGCCTGCTCAGGCCTGCAATTGCTCTTGCAGCAACAGCACTCTGGATGGCACTTAGGCGACTTGCTGACGTGCCTGAGGTGCCATCTACTATCTGTCACGCTGCTCCGTCTGTTTGTGTGTGTGACTCTGTAGGATGGCACGCCCATCCGGGGCGTGAATATGTATTGCTTGGCACAAGACCCGGAGGAGAAGTGTGGGCCTGGGCGCTTCAAGCTGCAGGTGAGCAGGAGATGGATGCACTGGATTTGAAGTTCCTCACACACACACACACACACATCCACTCTTATATATGCACAACCGACGCTGCAGCTGCCACCATGGTACTCACCAACTATCGCCCCTGCTTTGAGCACTCACCATTATCTTGCCTGCTTTAAAAACGCATCCCAACCACCACTGCTCTGCCTTCGATGGACTAGCACTCTCCTGTACGCATCCCTGACTCAGCACAGCTACCACAGCCAGCACCCTGAAACACACACACACCTCTTCCGGCCTCCCCCACACCTGCGACCGCCCACGCCCTGCCTAGCACAGTCACCCCTCCTGCCTCTCCCAAAAACCTGCGGCCGCCCCCGCCCTGCCCAACACAAACGCCCCTCCTGCCCCCCACACACCTGCAACCACTCACACACTACCTCTTGCTCCCCACGTGGCCACTGACATCCACAGGAAGAGCTGACCCCCTATGAGGTCTCCCACGTGCCCAGCATCACCGCCCTGGACTGCCATGTGGTGGGTGCTCTGACAGATGCTGACAGCTCTGAACAGTGGCCAGCGTGCGCAGGGCTGGCACACCATACCTGGGTGTCCCCAAGGGACAGCAAGCAATAGCTGCTGTGCTGCTTGGCAAACTCCTTTTGTCGGCCTGAGGCTTTCCTCTGAAGCAGGAACCCGTAAAAGGCAGCAGCTCCGTGCAGCTGCAGCAGCAGTGCACTGGTGCACAAGCTGACTTTTATCCTGGCAGGCTGCATGCTGTGCTCGTGCCAACACGCAGGGATGTTGCACAAATGTAACAGCGTGGGTGCTGGCATGTGAAGGCTCCAACCTTGAAGAGGGCGTGCACACCTGTGTGTGCTGGCCGCCCTGCCAGTGTGCGCGCGTCACGTCTGCCCTCGTGCTGGGCACTGAGAAAGCACCCCATCCCCATCCTTGATGCCCCACCGCCCGCAGCTGCTCCCTGACGAGTTTGTGGCGGGCACGGACCAATGTGACATCTGGGAAGTCGACAAGGACCCGCGGGTGCTGGTGGAGGGCCATGAGGTTAGGGGCTGGCGGTGGGGTTTAAGGGGACCAAGGAAGAGGAGTAGGTGGCCTCAGCACTACCAGACACAAGGCAGCTCACCCAGCTGTTGTGCTGTGGATCAGATTGTGGTGGAAGCAAAATTCCTGAGCTTAGGTGTGTGTGGGGGGGTGTCGTGGATGGAGCAGGTGCAGGCAAAGGATCTTTGCAGTGGGCAAATTTTGTGTTTTTATCTCAGTAAAAGGATGGTTCTGAAAAAAGCCAGTTGCGCTCTGGCTTGGGCGTCAAGATGGTTGGTTACCTGGCTTGCAAAGACTGCTTGATCTGTCATGCACAAACACCTCCAAGGGCCCGAGGTACTGAGCTCCCATCCCAGGGAAAGCTCATCCACATGCAGCAAATACATCTTTGATGAGTGTGCAATATAAGCAAAGGGGGTGCACACAGGGAAAAGATTAGAGCAGGGCATGGATTAGAGCAGGGCATGGATGAGGAGGGCGTGAAGCGGGTGGCGTGTACTTTTCAGCGTGCTAATGATGGAGGGACAGCAGAGTGCTATTAATTTGTGCATGGACCATGTGGACGCACAGAAGAGAAATGAGCTCTAGGCAATAAGCAGCATGTGCATGGGCTGGATGAGGCCCTCATTCACACACACGTCAAACATGCCTGTGCTGTGTGTGCGTGTCTATGTGCAGGAGACCGTGGAGCATGTGGCCACCCATCCCTTTGACCACAAGATCTTCACCACGGGCTGCCGGAGTGGCAAGGTGCGTACGTGCGTATGTTTGTGTGTTTCGAATGAGAAGGCAGAGCTTTGAGGGAAGTCTTGATAAAAATGGGAATGTGTGAGAGTGTGTGCGGGCACATGTGTGTTAAATTGAGTGTGTTTGAATTACTTGTGCGTGCATTTGAATAGGAGGGCGCGTGCACCAAGCAGATCGCGTAGCTTGAGCGCCCTGCTAGGCGGGGGCAGTGTGCGGTGAGGACCGGGAGCAGAGGGCGTGCATATGGCCATGCAAGTCTGTGCGTCAGAGTGCTGTTGGCAGCAAAATACGGCACCCCATTTGGCCGGCTTCTCTTCGATCAGGGGTCCACTTGCATATAGCGTGAGCGCACAGGCAGCTACTGCAGCTTTTTTGGTCCCGGGCATCCAGCAGGCCGGGTTTTCCTGGTTTTCCCTTCCCGTCTGGTGTAGGTCAAGGCCATAGAGCGCGTGGCTGGGGGTGGGAGACGGGTGCAAGCAAAGCGCCCGCAGCAAGCAGCGTGCTGCAAGAGGGGGTGTGGCTCTCGCTGCCTTGCGAGGCTGAGGCAGAGGTGCGCGTGTGCATGGCTGAGGCAGGTGTGCACCTGGGGCATGGACAGCTGCATGTGGCAGCAGGCGTAGGCGCATGTGATGTGCAGGCGCGCGTGTGCGTGGCTGCTGCGCAGGTGCGCATCTGGAACATGGACACCCGCCTAGTGCAGAGGGAGGCGTCGGTGGGCTTCCCTGTGGAGAGCTGCGCGTTCGCCAATGAAGCTTACCCTAGCAGAGCCCTGGGCGGGCAGCGGACACTGCATGTTGCATACGGGAGCGTGGGGCCCTACAGGTGCGCGCGCACAAGCGATACGCCCTGCAGGTGGGCGCGTGGGGCGCCCTGCAGGTGGGCGCGTGGGGCGCCCTGCAGGTGCGCACGCAGTAGATGAGAGGGTTGTGTGTGTGTGCTTTATATCACTTAATAGATTGCATGGGGTCATGGTGGGTGCGCAGGCGGGCCTGGCCTGCACACTGAGTGGGTGTGCTAAGGGGTCAGGCAGGGGCAACAAACATCCTGGGCAGGTGCACAGTGCAGGCCCGGGCCCTCTTCTGTCTTCCCCCCCTTCTGTC
>LFCJ01000496.1_pt1 | contig 24567 bp, 21 predicted proteins | sample 643141 | NCBI WGS metagenome assembly LFCJ01 (sample SAMN03766243, study PRJNA286221) | soda lake metagenome | biome: soda lake; feature: Kulunda steppe; material: water; isolation source: sample B1-Br-g2 brine of Lake Bitter-1 | place: Russia: Kulunda steppe | collected 2010-07
ATGGGTTCGAGTTCGTCCATGTTTGTTTCGGCGAACCACCGAAAGTCCCATCGCGTGAGGTGGTGTGCGCGTTCCGCCTGTTAACCCGGATATGTTATGGGGCGTCGAGGATGCCTGCAGCGCCCATTCGTTCTTCGAACGTTCTACATCCGACAGACGGCGTCGAGTCGCTTATAAAGCGACTTTGGCTGCCAGATTTGATTTCGTTCGATAGTCGAACGATTCCGAATGAGGCCGGTGCCCTCTGGGGATTCGCGTGCATCTAAACTCGGGTGGAGTGGGCATAATCATTGGGGGTTGGATGTGACGTACGACCGAAACGATCACCACTCTGGTGTGCACACTCTGATCTAATGCGACGATTCGAGGAAGGGGATCGCGTGCGCGTTGACATCCCTGATGAAACCGATCCAGACCATGACCGGCTACATGGTTTGCAGGGCACGGTAGTAGACGTCATCGAAGATGACGCGGGCCAAGAGACAGGAGATCAAAGAGATTCACACATTTTTATAGTAGATACTGAAGGTGGAGAAGTTGCTCATCTTAGGTGGCGTGATCTACGACCAGGAGATTGTGGCTGATTCCGGATCAAACTCGCTGTCACAACTCTTATCTGGTTCTCTTTAGCAGTAGTACGCATGGCTATTACGGAAAATTCAAACGGTGAACTCGAAAAGCGGCTTTGGAAGACCGCCGAAAAACTACGAGGACCGGTTGATCCCTCCGAGTACAAAGATTTCGCTCTCGGCCTCTTATTCCTCAAGAGCATGTCTGACTCCTTTAAAGTTCGACGGGCAGAGCTCGAAGAGAAAACCCGTGACCCGGACTCCCGTTACTACACTGAAGACGAGCAGGAACGCGAATACATCCTGACGGACAAAGACGAATACAAGCGGGAGAACGTGTTCTATCTCCCTGAAGAGGCTCGCTGGCAGTATTTTGTCGATAACGCCACCGACCCGCAAATAGGGAAGAAAATCGATGATGCGATGCGCGCCATTGAAGAGGAGAACCCTCGCCTCAAAGGAATTCTACCAAAGGGCTACTCCCGATCATCTCTTTCCAGCAACTCTTCAGATGCGTTAGAAGGCCTTATCGATCTTTTCGCAGACATCGATATGGAAGAGGTTGACGGAAACGGCGACAAGAAGCAGGATCAGGATATATTCGGCCGGGTTTATGAATATTTCATTAAGCAATTTGCGATGAAAGGGGGCCAGAAAGGGGGTGAATTCTACACACCAAAAACCGTAGTCGAACTTATGGTTGAGATCTTGGAGCCTTATGAAGGCCGAATTTTCGACCCCTTCAGCGGATCGGGTGGGATGTTTGTTCAGAGTCAGAAGTTCATTGAAGAACATGGTGGTGATACGGATAAAATTTCCATCTATGGTCAAGAGATCAAAGAAAGCACCCTCCAGATTTCTAAGATGAATCTCTACCTGCGCGGTTTGGACGGGAACATTAAACAGGGTGATAGTATTCTCAATGATCAGCACAAAGGTCTGGAAGCTGACTATATCCTTACCAATCCTCCTTTCAATATGAGCGAATGGGGGAAGGACTCAATAGCGGACGACGATCCACGCTTCAAATACGGGATGCCTCCATCCAACAACGCGAACTATGCGTTCATCCAACATATGATCTATCACCTAAATGAAACAGGGATGGCGGCCACAGTTATGGCTAATGGAGCAATGTCCGTACAAACAAATGGAGCTCAGATAAGAAAGGGAATTGTTGATGACGATTTGCTTGATACGGTGATTGCACTCCCCAAGGAATTGTTTTACACAACAAGCATACCTGCCTGTATATTTGTGCTTAGCAAAGGCAAAGATAAAGACGAGTATCGAGACAGGAGCGGGGAGACCCTCTTTATTGACGCAACTGAGCTGTATGAAAGCGTCAACAGCACTCAGAATAGACTGAATGAAGAGCACATAAATAGAATTGCCAATACGGTTAGAGCGTACCGAAGTGAAGAAAGTTCTGGAGAATATAATGACCAGAAAGGATTTTGCAAGGTATCAGACATGTCGGAAATAGCAGACAATAGATACATTATAACCCCTGGCCGATATGTTGGTGTCAAGGATAATGAGGGAAAGGGAGAACCCTTCGAGAGGAAGATGGAAAGACTCTCCGTAGAACTCAGGGAAAATTTCCAAAGGTCTAATGAACTACAAGAAGAGATCGACAACAGTCTCCAGGAGGTAGGATTTTGACTCCAGAACAACAAAAGTTGACAGAGATGAGCTCCAGAGAGTTCGACGAACTCGATAGTGAAACGAGGAGCTTAGCAGAGAAATTCTATGAGAACACCCCTCAGGAATGGGGATTCGAGAAACTTGATAATATCGTAGACGATTTCATCGATTATCGGGGAAAGACTCCCCCGAAAGCTGATGATGGTATTCATATGCTATCTGCGGCGAACATAAAAAATGGATTTATTTTACCTGAACGAAAAGAAAAATTCGTTTCAGAAGAAACATATGAAGAGTGGACCACACGGGGAAAACCAACAAAAGGTGATGTGGTGATAACAACCGAAGCACCAGTTGGAGAAGTAGGTATTATTCGGACTGATGAAAAATTTCTCACAGCACAGAGGTTAATAACAATGAGGGTGGGAGAGGGTCTAGATCCCAGATATCTCAAATTCTGTTTACAATATGAACGCACTCAGAAACAGTTAGAATCTTACTCCAGTGGAACAACCGTGAGTAGCTTTAATCAGACGGATTTGAGAAACACAGTTATTCCTATCCCGCCAATATCAGAACAAATTGTAATCGGTAGAATTTTGGACAACTTTGAGCGAAAAATAATCTTGAACCAACAAATAAATCAGAATTTGGAGAAACTGGCTCAGACAATATTCCAAGAGTGGTTTGTTGATTTTGGCCCATACGATAAATTCAAAGATTCGGAGCGAGGGCCAATACCAGAAAATTTCAAAGTGTCTAGCCTAACAGATATCGCTGATGTTGTATTAGGTGGAACACCTAATTCAAGTGAGGACTCATATTGGGGTGGAGAGATTGTCTGGGCGAAGGCAAAAGACGTCTCAAATGAAGAAGAGGCATTCATATCCTCCACCGAGAAAAACATCACTCAACAAGGGTTGGAAGAAAGTTCTACTGAGATCGCTCCAGAGAATTCAACTATCATCACAGCAAGAGGGACTGTTGGCGAGCTTGCAATGCCTGCATTTGATATGGCAATTAACCAGTCATGCTATAGCCTTGTCTCAGAACGCGACAAAGATCGTTACTTTGTCTACTTTTTGATGGATGCTATTCTGAATAACTTGATGAGCAGAACGCATGGAACCGTGTTTGACACCATTACAAAGAGTACCCTGAATGAACAAGATGTTGTCTTACCACCGGAGAGCGATAGAGAACAGTTCTACACACAAGTTCGACCGCTGATGGAACAAATTAAGGAAAATCAGAGAGAAAACAAGAACTTGGAGAAACTTAGAGAAGCCATGCTCCCTGAACTGGTGTCTGGGGAGGTCAGAGTTGATGACATTAGACTAGATGATTTAGATATAGGTAATGAGGTTTGATAGCCTATGTCTATGAACGAAATGGAGTTATCGGAGAAACCGGCTTTGCAGATCTTCCAAGACATCGGATACCAACACAAACCCGGTCCTGAGCTAGGGCCAAACAGCGATGATCCAGAGCGCGAATCTCTTTCCGACGTTATTCTTAGAGAACGTCTCGAAAAAAAGCTTCGTCAATTCAACCCGATATTACCAGATGTAGCGATTGAGGACGCAATCTCACAACTCCTTGGATACAACTCGACTCGACTGTTAAAAAATAACAAGAACTTCCATGAAAATCTCGTCAAGGGGATTCAAGTTGAATACGAAGAGGATGACGAAACTATCGGTGATTTTGTAGACGTAATCGACTTCGAGAATCCGAAGAACAATGATTTTTTGGTCTCAAACCAAGTTACTTTTCAATTCGGGGACAATCCTGAAAGGCGTCCCGATATTGTAGTATTCATTAACGGTTTGCCGATTGGCATCTTGGAGATGAAAAATCCGACTGATCCGAACGCCACCATCGGGAAGGCATACAAGCAGGTTACAGATCGGTATGTCAGCGATATTCCCGAGCTGTTCCATTATAATGAGCTGATTGGCGTAATGGATATGAGCAATGCCAGGCTTGGGTGTCTAAGTGCTGGTTGGGAGTGGTTCTCGCCTTGGAGGTATATTGATGAGGAGAAGGATGCGACAGATGAATATCCGCCCTCTGAGGTCTTAATCCGCGGAGCTTTCGACCCTGAGCGTGTTTTAGACTTGATCAGGTACTTCATTTTGTATTCCGATGAGGGTGGTGAGTTGAGCAAGAAGCTCGCAGCCTATCATCAGTTCTACGCGGTTAACAGGGCTATAGAAAGTAGCAGGGAGACAGTCCCGAATTCGGACGATAACCGAGTAGGTGTCGTCTGGCACACTCAGGGTTCCGGAAAATCTCTATCGATGGTCTTCTATGCGAACAAGGTTCGGCAGGCGAAGGAAATGCGAAACCCCACGCTCGTCTTTCTAACTGATCGGAACGACCTCGATGAGCAACTATTCAAGGAATTTAAAAAACATGGACTTCCTGCAGAGTGGGCTGACGAAGATGATCGAGTAGAGCTTAGAGAGCGCCTCGACAGAGAAGCCGGTGGAATTGTTTTCGCTACTATACAGAAGTTCCAGACTACGGACGAAGAGGCGGTCTATCCCGAAGTGAATAATCGGGAGAATATGGTCGTGATTGCGGATGAGGCACATCGGACTCAATACAAGGACTTGGCGGCCAACGTTCGGCGTGCTCTTCCCAACGCCTCCTATCTCGGATTCACTGCAACACCGATTGAGAAAGAGGATCGGTCTACTACCAACACGTTTGGCGGTTATATCAGCCAATATACTATCGATCAGTCTCAGAAAGATGGTTCGACAGTTCCGATATATTATGAGAGTCGCCTCGCTAAGCTCCAAATTAATGACCCACGGATAGGGAAGCACTTTGAGGAGCTTATGGAGTCGAAGTCGGATGATCTACGTGAGGAGATGACAAAACGATGGACGAGCCTTCGTCGGATTATCGAGAATAGTGATGAACGTACTCAACAAATCGCGGAAGATATTGTTGAGCACTTTAATGACCGTGAACTTGAAGGTAAAGGGATGATTGTGGCCATTAGCCGTGAGGCTGCAGTGAATTACAAGGAAGCCATAGAAGAGATCCCCGAGGCTCCGGAAGTAGAAGTCGTAATCTCTGGACCTGAAGACTACATCGATGATCCGGAGGATAACGAGAAACTGAAGCGGCGATTCAAGGACGATGAAGACGCTCTAAAACTCGCGGTAGTCTGCGATAAGTGGTTAACTGGTTTCGACGTTCCATGCCTCCACACGATGTACGTCGATAAGCCGATGAAGAACCACAATCTGCTCCAAGCCATTGGCCGTGTTAATCGTGTCTACAAAGACAAACCGGGGGGGCTTATCGTCGATTACATGGGTATTGCTGAGAACTTGAAACAGGCTCTGGACAAATACACCACCGAGATTCAGGAGACGGCGATGCTGGATCTTGATCAGGCTGTTGAAGTGATGCGCCAGAAGCATTCACGAGTGGCTGATTTCTTCGGACAGATTGATTACGCCGATTGGCCGCAGCTTGATCAATTGGAGCGACAGCGCTTGATTCACAAGGCTCAGAACGAGGTCTTGGTGACCGAAGAGCGAGAGCAGAAGTTCAAGGAGGCTATGAAGGAGTTGAAGAAGGCCTTCTCGTTGGTATCTCCCCATCCGGAGTCTAATGAGATTCGACAAGATATGGTGTTCTTCGAGGCTGTTCTTAACAGTATTAAAAGCATGGAGAATCCAGGCGGGAAAGAAGGCGTCGAGGATCTTGATTCTGCTATGAAGGAACTCGTAGCAGAAGGCGTTGGGATAGAAGACCTCGTCGAACTCTCTGGTTTTGACACATGGGAGGAGGAGAAGCCAATTCTGAGTGAGAAGTTCATGGCGGACGTCGAGGAAGTCGAGTTCGAGAATTTACAGGTAAGGATGCTTGAACAACTTATTCGAAACGAGATTTCTACGCGGAAGAAGGGTAATTTGGCGAAGTATGAGTCATTTGAAGAGGAGTTAGAGAAGACGATTGAGGAGTACAATAATGAGTTCCTATCAACTCAACAGATTATTGAGGAACTTAAGGGGTACGCAAAGAAAATTCAGGAGACAGATGATAGGCAAGACGAGTTAGAGCTTAGTGATGAGGAACTCGCGTTTTATGATGCAATATTAGCGAACTCCGAGACAAACATTGATGAGGATACTTTGAAGCAGATTGCTCGGGATCTGAAACAGAACCTGAAGGATAGTGTCGAGGTGGACTGGACAAACCGAGAGAAGATTAGAGCCGAAATCAAGACTGAGGTGAAGGCTGTTCTCCGGAGTAATGGGCTTAGTCTATACAAACATGACCACTTGGTCGAACCGATTGTTGCACAGGCAGAGGCATTCTATGGTGGGGCAGCAGCTTGAGCAATAGCTGGGCCCCAATTAGTGTAGTTTCAAACAAAGTTTCTGATTTGGTCCTTGGTTTGATAACAGATGAGGATATTTGGGGAATCTAATCATTGAACGTGGTAAATAATGGCCTCACAACCTGAAATCGTCAATATTGTCGGAAATGGACGAGTAGATGCTGAAATAGACCTTCAGATACTCTGTGAAGACCTTCAGACACACTATGAAGATTTCTCACTTGAATCAGTATACGTGAAAGGCCCGGGTTTGTATCTTAATTTCGGTCAAGATAGTCCGACTGGTGTTATAGCACGTTCTGGAAAATACATCGTGACGGGTGCATCCACTATTGAAGAGTTACATCAAACAAGAGAGCAAATACTGGAGCTATTTACTGAACTCGGCATACTTGATTCACCTACTGACACCAAGTTTGGCGTCTGCAACATGGTCCTCACGGCTAATCTCAATAAATCCATCAACTTGGATTCACTTGCGATACTTGTTGGGTTCGAGAATATGGAATACGAACCCGAACAATTCCCTGGAATGATCTATCGTCCAGAGGGTGTGAAGTGTGTAATCTTGATATTCGCTAGTGGAAAAACCGTTATTACAGGCGCAGAGAGTGAGGATGATGCCAGAGAAGCATATGAACTTGTACGCGAGGTTGTTGGCCAACTAGGGTTTACATAATTCGAGACCCTATATTATTTAATATTGAACTATTCGGAGTACATATCGGCATGAACCGCGAACTATGGAGGTGAAACGTCAAAGACCTCGTAAAGCCGGTCAAGTGTCTGTTTGTCTCGTAATTTAGTAACTGTATTCTGGTTTGCGTATAGTCCCTTCTCCCAGAACGCATCTTCTACGTCCCTCGTCTCTATCCAATCGACACCGATGAGATACTCTCGAAGGTCGGGGTCTTCAGCATCCTTGCTTAGGTCACCTTCCAGTGATGCCTCGGTGATCGGAATTTCCACTTCCTCGCCTTCCACATCAACCATAAACTCTGGCGCAGGCGTCTTCTCCTGAGTGACAATCCCAACCCCGATGTAACCCTCTCCAGGATGATACACGAATATCCGTTTGCCCTCAGTAGCCTTCCCCATGGTTCGGTGAAACCACGGACCGTGACCACCAGCGATGAATCCGTACTTTCGACCATCTTCCCATCTCCTGTACGAGTTTTGTCCGAAATTCGCGTAGAAGTCGAATCCGTTCCAGGGCTTCCGAGCATCGTCTTCCTCCTCCCCTTCTTCCGACTCATAGGGGTCTTTTAGCCAAGTACGAGCGATGTACTCCCGTCCATCTTCCTCGTAGTAATTGAATCGGATCGCATTTATCGGGACTTCGTATTCCTCGGAGAGATACTCGATAATCCGTTCTGTCGAACTATCTAATTCCGAGGCAACTACCGTCAGCATGTGCTGGCTGTTCACTTCTTCAGGGCCCGAAGGAGCATCATCTTGGGTAGGGTAGAACGCAGCGTCGAACCCAGCTTCGAACGTATTGTCGTGTTCGTCCGAGGCTTCGTATAGTTCCTTCACATCCTGATAGTCAAGGTGTCGAACCCAGGATGCATAGTCGATAACTTGCGCCGTGACGTCACGTGGCGATTGATCTCGTTTCAATTCGACCACGTGGAGGTCGCCTGCTTCGTCTATTGCTAGAATATCGAGACGATTCCCGCTGGGCGTCGTTATTTGTTGGTCAATTACTAGAAGGGGCAGACCGAGTACGTTTGGGTCCTGAAGAAGGAATTCTTCAAGGCGCTCTTCACTGTCCAACTTCGTGGACGAAACACGCTTGAAGGTATCATCGTTCTCAATTCGCCAGAGTCCCAAATCAATTGGCATACTTCATGTCTGATTTGATCATCAATAAATAATTCTCCCTGACCAATCCACTATCGGGTCTGATTCAGATCAGATTACCTGAGATATTCAAATCAACCCTGCTGCATCCATCCTCTTAGTATACTGTCCCCAAGACCATGATTGCGTTCTATCTGTCTTCGGTTCCGGCAAATTGTAGTGACTGGAGGGACAGGCATTGAAGTGACCGAGGAGGCAGTCTCAAATCTATCGATCAGATCAATAATCCGTTCTGACTGATCAAATTTATATGATTTAACTAGTAATAGAGGGGGCATGGGCGAATGGTTTACAGAAAAGGGGGCAACCGGAGAGGTACTACTCGAACGACGTGGTGAAAGCTGGTTTGTTGCTTCTCCGCCAGGAGAGGGTGACATCAAATGTATACTGTCGGACGAAGAACTGATCAATAGTTCCTCAACCGAACAGCGAGTTGAAGGTACCGTGTCTAATTTTATGCGTGGAACGAGTGGGGATGAGAGCTTCCTCTTCTTAAGTTCACCAAATGCTGAACAAGAAAGTGGGGCCAACGAGTCGGAATCCAATGATGAACCCCCTGCCCCCACCTCTTCTTGCGGCAGGCCGCCTTGGTCCTCAAACAAAACATGGCAGCTGAAAGATTTCAACGGCTCTGGAGAGTACGTTGATGTCGAAGCGACGATCGATGCTGTGTTCTATATTAAGAAGGACACAAACGGTGTACCCGATATTAAGGGGGAACTCACTGACGAGAGCGTCCTAAACCCGGTCTATTTCATCGTTGAGGACGGCACTACCCACCCCTACCTCGAAGAAGGGAAGCGATTCCTGTTCAGGAATGTCAAGGATCACTACTACAAGAAACAGGCCGAAGTTCAGGTTGTCATCAGCGATAAAACCGAGTTCATCGAACAATGACTCGGAATCCATTTCAAGTGCTAACAACGATCTTTTGCCGGCTTTGCAGATGAGTGATTTTAGAGGGCAGTAACCGCCCTCCACTTGACGATGCTGAAAATATTTAGTATTAGGAACCCATCTATGGAACAGACAATCACAGAGGATCTCCAGCGATGTGCTATCAATCTACACTAACGGGTGAACCAAAGACCGAACTCGTGAATGTGAGTCGATATGGGAAGGAGGGCGTCCGGATGATCGATCGAGACACCCAATTTGGAAACCCGTTTCGACTGGAAAAAGACGGCGGTGACTATACGAGAGAAGGGAGCGTCGCCCAATACGAAAAATGGTTTAAAAAGAAAATCCAGAACGACCCCGACTTCCGTGAGGCTGTTGAGGATCTGCGCGGAGAAACACTAGGCTGTTGGTGCAAGCCCAAGGCCTGTCACGGGGATGTAATATTAGCATACCTCCGAGGGAACCTCAAAGTCGAACTGGACGCTGATTAAAGCCCGATCAGGTGACTTGAGTCCATTGTGAAAATCGCAGCCACAATTTTGTAACACATCTTGTTCTTGTCCGCTTCCCCCAGGCTAATTGTAAAGAGGATCTCCTCGTTTTCATCAACGATTTCTGCGGACGGGAGCGATCCAATTCCTCCTGTTCGTGCTTGCTCACGCCACCTGGGATCGGTAATAGGTAAGTCGTACTCATGACCATCGAATTCGAAGGTCGTTCGTGGTTGAAGAGTACCCCTGTCAGTCTCCCGAATGAAGAACTCAGGGTCTGTTGGAGAAACAAGCGTAAGAGATCGAAAAACAGGCATCTCTTTCAGTTCGCGTTTTGCGATGGCACGACGGTCATCATGTAAGATATAACCTTCTCGTTGCAGAGCAGCGTTGATCGCTAATAATGCTAGATCATGCAACTCAGTGTCGAGGAGTTCCCACTCCTCGCCTGAAATGACCCAGTTTTCGGGTTGGTGGTATTTCGGACGTTGGTGGTTAACCTTCACTCGGACGGTATCAAGCGGTTCAGGATGGTGGCCGCAGGAGGTCTCATATTGGGTCTCTAATAGTCCTGCACCAGTGTCATCCGAAACGGGACGTAGCCAGCCACCCGTATCAAGTCGCACCCCAGCTACACATCGATCTCCGTGTTTCTCTGAATTTGCGAGACAAACCATTTCGACGGCGTCTGTCATAGGACTACCCCGTCAGGTGAACGCCCTCGACATCCCCCCAGTGTTCGTCAAGGTACTCGACGACAAGCCTGCGATGACACTGCTCAGGCTTGTGTTCACTACAGAGTAGCACGGCGGGTTCTTCGAACAGGGCTGGGTCGAGGGATTTCTCGATCTCGCGGTCACTTAAAATCTGTCTGAAGCGCCGTTCATATTCAGACCAAGTGATAGTGTCATCACGCCATAAATCGAGTAATTCCTTTGTTGGAGCCAGCGCTTCTCGATGCTCGTACTCGGCGTCAAGCAACTCACCAAGGAAGAACTTTAGATCATCTCGCTTAGCGAAACCAGCCAGCTGGGAACGGTTATTGATACGAACATCGAGCAAACGCTGGATACCGGCCTCTTCAAGCAAACCAAAGAAAGTTTGTGCGTCCTTCTTCGTGAAACCAATCGTATATATCGTTCGTGAGTCACTCAGACTATCGGGCATGATACGTATAGTCTCCTGTAGCTATAGAAGACTCTTATGGCATCAGTAGTGTTTAAGGAGTTGAACAGAAGACCATCCGAGCTTAACCGGGGCCTTTCTCAAACCCCTATATGAGGGGGCTTCCCCAGAACAATTAGTCCTGATCGATAGATGACGTTGAAGTGTGATTAGGAAGCCACCAGACTGTCGTCCGTCCGCCGACCTTCTTAGATTCGAGAAGACCCTCTTCTTCGAGTTGAACGAGCCGGTCATAGACTGAGCGTCGCTTGATAGGAATCTCAGTAGCGACTTCGGAAGCAGTCAGAACGGGATCGGCGGATTGACGAAAAATTTTGAGGATTTCCTCATCAGAGACACGCGGCTTCGGCCCTCGCTTCCTCTCTTCACCCATTCATCCTAACAACGTGTGGACACCGTCAAAAGGAAACTCCACCATCGTAGGAACTAATTAATGCGTTGAGGTGTCGTGTACTACGCAAATACCTAAATTAGCGCCATCGTAGGAACTATATGGTGAATTGCCAGCGCATGGACGTTCATTCGCAGAATCGATGGTTGATCGAGGGAGAGCCTACCTATAATCAGATCCTCACGTCCAGTATGCTCGATAGGCTGGGTGGTAGTAAATGACATTCCCAGACCTCAACGAACTTCTCAATGGCCAGATATCGGACGAAGACGTGTCTACTGTATGCTCAGCTATTGTTGACCAGATACAGGGGACCTCATTTGATCGTTGGTATCGTGCCGAGGAGTTTGCCGCCAATATTCGGAACGGACAGCCGTACTTCAACGGCTCCAGTCCACCTCCAGACCCACTCCGTCACAGTCCGAGTCAACTCTTGCAATGTAGTCGCAAGGTCTACTACCGACAACACAACGCACCAAAAGAGGCTCCAGACCCATCAGGAATCTTTTGGGTCGGTGAACACGTAGAAACGGACCTGATTCTTCCGTACTTCCAGGCTGTCGCCGGCGAGGACGTGTACGTCCAGAATTCCATCTGGATTGACTTCGCGGTCCAATCTCAGACGGGTGATCTGCGGATCAAAGGCGAAACCGACCCCGTTTTCGTTGACGCCGAAGGCTTACCCATTTTGCTGACCGAAATCAAAACGAAAGATTCGGTCGAACATCTTGACTCGCCAAACGACCATCATCTCGCGCAGGCGCACGCCTATATGTGTGGTCTGACCCAGAAATTCGATCGCCAGATTACTGACGCTCTGCTCGTCTACGTGGATCGATCGACTCTTGATTTGAAGGCGTTCCATACGGAATTCGATGACAAATTCTGGAACGATACGGTCTTGGACTGGGCTGCAACGTACACCGAGTATCGGATGAACGACGAGTTGCCACCAGCTGATCCCGAATATGGGTGGGAATGCCGGTTTTGCTCGTATCGTCACCGATGCGGCAAGGCCAACACTCCCTTCCAAGACCACGGCGCACTCGGTCTACTACCTGGACTTGACGATTACCCCCGCGAGATGGTGATTGAGTATTTGGAAGCCCACTCTGGGGAGTCACTGACACCGTCTCTCGCCAATAAGTTCCCCGGCCTCGCGGGTGAGTACGGTGTTACAGATTGGTATTGTCGTGAATGCGAGTCAACGATCGACTGGACGGTGCCAAATACGATTGAAGGTCCGCTTTGCCCTCGGTGTGCTGATCAAGGTAAAATAGCCGAACTCTCAGTGCAGACACAGTGTGGTACCTCAACTGGTCCAACCCCCTCTGAACAGGAGGATATGAAGTGACCTCATTCGAGCCAAGAATGCAATTGTGTACTGAATGCCCGGCCTGTGATAATGAGCGGATAGACAATACTATTGATCCTGTTGATGGTGTGTGCCACGACTGCGGATTTGTGATCCAAGAGGGAGTTGATCAAGCAGCAGTAGACTGGCAGACCTGCATCGAGGGAGATGAGGATTCCCGAACAGAGGATTGGCTAACGGAATGTAGCGTACGGAACGCCTCAGAACAACAGATCGCATGTGCGTTCAATACGCTGGAAGAAACGGCGAACCGACTGGACGTAGGTATTGACGTACGGCATGAAGCCGCGGACATCTATTGTGATGCCTTCCGTGCCAAAACGACTGATGGCCGGGAGACTGCTTGCATGGTTGCTGCGTGTCTTCGGATAGCCTCTTACGAAGTGAACGAACCGATACCGGCAGGTAGATTGACCGAATCACCGGCTATCGATCGGAAGAAGTTCTTTTTGAGTCAATCCGCGCTAGAAAACGATCTTGAGCATCCACTCCCAACGTCGGAACCTTCCGACTATCTCCCATTCCTAGGCACTGCGTTGGATCTGAACAAACGCGAGCTGCGGAGCGCTGAAGACGAATTAGAGACCGTCGTTGATGAACCAGCGTTCGTTGGCAAAGATCCTGCTGCGATAGCTGCTGCCGGCGTCTACGTCACTCTCAACGAACACACGCAATCGGATGTTGCTGCTGCGGCGGGAGTGTCAACCGAAACGATTCGACAACGAGTGAATCAACTCCGGGAGTTGACCATTGATGATTGATCAGGCCCGCATCCGAGAGCGAGTAACTACAGACGACGAGTCAATGCCGCTACGAGCTGCGATTTACGCCCGAACGTCATCGGAGAAACAAAAACACGGATATTCGCTTGAGGAACAGGTCAATCGTTGTATTGACCGCTGTGAGTCGCTCAACTGGGAGGTTCGGTTCATCTATCGAGATGAGGCTGAAAGCGGAAAAAATACCGATCGACCGATGTTCCAGAAGATGCTGGATATGGCGCCGAAGCAAGTGTTCCACGTGATCGTTTTCTGGAAACTGGATCGCTTTTCTCGGAGTTTAATGCATGCTGTACAGTTGGAATCGGAGCTTCGAGAATACGGCGTAAATCTCTACAGTGTGACCGAGCAGATCGATACGACGTCAGCAACCGGACGATTCAATTTTAGGAATCTTGCGAGTGCTGCGGAATTCGAGCGGGATATGATTCGTCAGCGGTCAATGGTCGGATTGAACGGAATGGCGAAGGAGAACCGGTGGCCGAACAACTCGCCCCCGCTCGGTTACAAGCTCACGTCCGAACAAAAACTGTCGATCCTTGAAAAAGAGAAGGATCTCGTGATCAAGATTTTTGACCTTTACATTGAGAAACGGTCAATGCCAGAAGTAGCTGAATCACTAAATGAGCAAGGCACTAAAACACGAGAAGGGAATGAATGGACGCCCCGAGCGGTCGGGGACGTTTTGCGGAACGAAATCTATCGCGGTAGGTACGAACTGGGAGAGGTCTCCAAACACGTCCCGGAGTACCAGATTGTCGAAGATGACGTATTCGAGAAGGTTACGTCAATTCGAATGCGTTTCCAAAATGGTGGGGCTTCGAGAGCTCCTATGTCTGATTCACGGAAAGAGAAATCCATCAAGGCGATTCGAGAACAGTTTTTCGACTATCTGGGGCGTTGTCACTCAGAGGGGAACGCCCTGTGAGGGCAGTTTCAATCCCAGAGGTAGGAGGCGATTTCTTCTAACACTTCGAGGAACGCGACGTTGTCATCGAGGAGCATGTGGATGATTTTCATCCGTTCATACTCGTATTCTTTCGGCCATTTGCGGTGCTCGTCGCACTCTTTGCAGTAGAAGAGATGGGTCTTGATCTGGCCATCCACTGTCCGTTGTCCATCCTGGATCATCGGGTTCCCACAGTCGTGGAGGAGCGTCGCGTTTTCGCTAGAGAGAACGATACTGAAGAGGTCGAACTCTTCGATGAAGTCCAGGAGGCCGTACGTATCCTCATCTGTGGAGTGCTTCGCGTCCTTTTCTTCGATAATCTCTTGTGCCTTATCGAACGTTTCCTCATCGATGATCTGAAGATCTGGGTCTTCAACTACGTTCTCGTACGGGAGATCAACGACCCACGATTCAGGGATTTCTGGCTTGCCGACGTAGACCGGGTTCTTGAGTAACGTCTTGACCCGGTGACCATCAAGGAGATCAGAGCCGTACTTGTCGTCGATGGCTCGCTCAGTCCCGGCATACGATGCGTATGAGACCTGGTCAGGGTCCTCTTCCGATCGGTACTCCGGATTTGTGAATCGATCGAATAGGTCTATGATGGCCTGCTTTTCATCAGAGTTGACCTCAACCCATCCATCGTCTTTTTCATCGTATCCGAGGGGAACAACCGGCGATGAGGCCTTCCAGTTGTGCTTGACGACGAAGCTTCGAACACGCTCTTTCGTGGCTTTTGCCGTCCGGATCTCGTTCTGGATTTCGGCCATCAACGAGAGTAAGGTCGTGTGCATCAGGCCCTGAATTTCTCCGACATCGCGTTCTCCCGAAGGAGTGAGCAGCGTCACGTCACATTCCGTCTGGAGGATGTAGATGAAGTACAGTGTTTCAGCAGCGCTACGACCGATTCGGTCGATCTTCTCTACGAGGAGGTATCCGACCTCGTCGCGCTGAGCGAACTTGAAGACCGATTGGATACCGGGTCGATCGAAATTCGTTCCGGTTTTCGCTTTGTCAGTGAACGGTTCAGCGGCGAGTTCAAGGTCACGATCTCGTGCGAGTTGTTTTAATTCCTCTATTTGCCCCTCAATACTGCCATCATCCTCGGATGGACTATCTTCTGTAGCTCCGTCGCTATGGGATTCATCACCTTCATCATCGTCCTCGTTCGAATCGTTCGATTTGGTCTGTTTGTGACTACTAACCCTGGCGTAGATGATGGCCTTCTTTGACGGTGAGTCATCCTCGTCACAGGGCGAGGGCGAGAACTCCCTGAAGTCCGACTGAGAGGTACTAGCCATCAGAAGCAGCGGGACGGGAGTCGCGCCGAACAGGATCTTACGCTTTAAGTGTTGGCCCAGGTTTGAAATAAATCGTGAGATACGCTCTCCCAAGAGTGAGCGTATCTCACGATTTATTTGAGTGATGGGGCAATCGAGCTGGTCTGCGACCGTCAATCGACGGGGAACCGCATCGATTAACCAGCCCGCTTTCATAGGTATCCACCCCCGTTCTCGTCAGAATATTCATCTAAGATCTGCCGCCGGACCTTACAACGTTCCTCTTCCGAGGTTTCGTCGTAATGCTTGCGAATTACCTCCTCGCTCACGTCACACCGGTCGCTCAGAACATCTAGGGGAACGCCGCGTCTGCGACCTTCGGAGATAAAACCGTGTTTCAGAGCGTGCGGTGAACGGCTTGACGGGCACTTAAACGCGTGGTCCCCTGACTGAGTGGCCTCACACACATCTGGGTCGCGGTCATGCGGGCATCCAGAACCAATCGCGCAGGGCCGACTCCACCGGTAGATGGACCGTTGAATGGTAGAACTCGATGCTCGTCCGTGCTGCGTTGCTAGCAGTGGCTCTCGCCCGTAATCGTCCGCGACGTTCGGACGAGTGTTCTCTATGTAATCCGTGATGATCTCGGCGTCAGCCTTCGAGATAGCAACGTGACCTTCACTCTTCGTACCGTTTTTCAGGCGGGTGTCCGTCTCCGGGCGATTATGGAATTCGAGATATGGTTCCTCACCCTCTAGATTCGCATCATCACAGTCCAGGGCACGTAGACAGCTAGTACGTCGTCCCGTTCGAACGGCGAGGACCCAAATCACGTGCGCGAGCGTGGCGTACTCGTATTTAGCGAGGAATTGGAGAATCCGTTTAACACGCCCGGGATCTAGGTCCACATCCCTGACACCGTCATTGTCCGATAATTCAGGAATAGAAATTGAGTTGCTCAGTCCAGGTTTGACTGCCTCAATCTTTTCGAGATGCCGAACCCAATCTCGGAGCCGATACATCTCATCCCGCATTGTCTTCACTGACAGCTCGTCTACACGGTCACTGGATTCGTATCGTCGCCAGAAGGTGATATCGTCAAGGAGTCGCCCATCTAATTCCCGCAGATCGTTAATTCCCTGCTCTTGCAGGAAGTCCACGATCAGGCCAAGCTTGGTGGCGTATTCCTGGATGGTATTTTCCGTGAGGTCGGAGCGCCTAGTATTCAGGTATCGCTCAAGGCCACGCTGAGGTGTACATGGTTTGAGGTCCGGTCCCAGTTCCGAAGCGAGTTGTTCGATTAACTCCTCCTTCGGAAGTTCATCGAACGGCGACTCACTCATTGACCCCACCCCAGCTCAGTAGGGTTCTGTTCGAGCGTACGTGTTTGGACGTGTCAGTTTGCGTTTGGAGAACTGTTCCACAGTCGATGAGACTGGTCTTGCCAGTCTGCGGTTCTGTTGCCGTCATTGGCGCAAACGGAAAGGGCCAAAAGGTGCCTATATTTTACTAGTAATTGACATTTCTTCCGCTGGCTTAAAACCCCCAGTTGAGCCGATCAGTCTGAACAAAGGTATATAAAGAAAGCCTGAAATTGTGATTTTAGGATTGAATGATGGAGATGGAGGAACGTGCAGACTGTCGTCAGTACAACCTCGCAACAAAACAACTCGCATACCTAGTTGGCGGAGACACCGGCACACGGAGCGAAAAGGATCTCCGAGCCGATGTAGAGGAAACCGCCACTGAACTGGATCTGCGACTCCAGTATCTATTCGAAGATATCTCTACGTTCTACGCAGAGGGATATCTCGACGAAGATACGTGGGAAGATGGCTGGGAGCAACTCACCGACATCAATCGTGGTGACGATCTCTACAACCCACCTGTTGCGATCCGAGGGGCGATGCCCGATGAGGTAGAGTACATTAAACCGGCAATCCACTTCGGTCACATCTGTCGTCTGCTCTATTCCGCTCAAGCACCGGAATTCGACGGTGAACAAATCGCCTTTGGGTTCTTACTCGGGTTGACTGGGGGCTGGCTAAAAGACGATTTGGCGACAGACCCGTCTATTCAAAAACTCGTTGAAGGTCTCCCAGAGTCTGACCTTCAGACGGAATACTTCAACATGCCGTCGGGCAACACCTTTCAAGACTTGCAAAATCTGCTGGGAGACGTTGAGGAGAGTATGAAGAAAGTAGCTGTGACAGGAGATGTAGAAGACCAACTCCGTGAACGCCTTGAAGAATCGAATCTCACCTTGACGCCACCACTATTCGAATATGCGAGAGACGAATTCGAGGACCTCGGTCTGCCCGGTGTCCCGGCCGTAATCGACAAAGTACTCACTAAAATTGAATCGAATCCAGATCTCCAGACTGCCGAAGCATTAGCTAAACATCTCAAACAGGATATCGCCGTACTCTTGGAAGCAGGATGGCGGACCGAAGACGCAATTGAGTCCTTTTGGGCTATCTACACGACTTACACCGACGACACCAGCGAAAAAATCGAAGTTCCCGCTGATCTTCTTGAAGAAGTTAGTGCAAGTAAGCAACATGTGAAAAAGTTCGTGAACGATCTAAGTTGGAGAGAGCCTCCCTGGGATGATCGACCAGTGATAGAGGATGGTCAGTTCGAAATTAAACCCACACAGTACGGACTGCTCATTGGTCAACTCCTCACAGCGGAACAGGAGGATTCGGACTATACGATCCCCTCTGACGAGAAGATCGCCAGTGCATGTCACGCCTCAGTGCTGGACCAAGCTGACGATGGCCAGCAAGAACTAGTGGAGGCTGTATTCAGTGAGATTGGTCTTACGGAATAGTAAACTCTACGTCATGGTTTCACAAGCATGAACCGCAGTGCACGGCAGATGCTCTCTCAATCGTACTTCGGTCGGAATCGATTAGCCGTACATCACCTGCGATCGTTCAATCATTTCCTCGACGCCGGGCTACAGCGGGTGGTCGATCAGAAAGGACGTATCGAAACGAATATCGGGAGACAACCGGCCAACGAGTCAAGTGAAAACTCTGACATCGAATCCACCGAAGAGCCGCTTTGTGTACGGTTAGGAGAAATCCGCGTTGAAACGCCCGAACGAGAAGAGGCTGATGGAACGGTACGTTCCATCTATCCGCAAGAAGCTCGCTTACGGAATCTAACGTATTCTGCACCAGTGTACCTCACCATCCAGATCATCACGGGCGGGAATCAAGAGCCAGAAACCGTGTTCAAAGAAAGCGAAGTGAAAGTTGGGGAACTTCCAATCATGGTTCGCTCCACTGCCTGTAACCTCAACGGATTAACCGGGGACGAGCGTCTCAGGTTTGGTGAAGATCCGAGCGACCCAGGTGGATACTTCATCGTGAACGGGAATGCACGGGTGCTAATGACGACTGAGGACCTCGTGTCTAACAGGATACTGACCGAATACCGAACTCAGTCCGAAACTCCACTCGAAGTCGCAAAAACCATCTCGAAACACGAGGGCTATCGGGCAGTGACAACGGTGGTCCGTGGTCGTGACGGTGTCCTTACTGTCTCGTTCCCTGGCGTTCTAGGGGGTCTCGATTTTCCCACGGTTGTGCGTGCACTGGGTATGGAAACGGACGAAGAGGTTGCGAGGAGCTTCTCAGATAGAAAAAAGATACTCAAGCACGTTATTGAACAGCTGGAAGATACAGAAGTTAACACCCGGGATGACGCCCTTAACCGGATCGGCACACAGGTCGCGCGTAGCCACAGCGCAGAATATCGACGAAACCAAGCGATGGACGTCCTTGATCAGCACCTTCTACCACATCTCAACGACGATTCGAAGCAGGTTACAGATCAGCGATACAGCAAAGCTGTTCACCTCTGTCGCATGGCGGAGGCGTGCTTTGAACTGAAACTTGACTGCCGAGGACCAGACGACAAAGATCACTACAAGAATACCCGGTTGAAGTTGGCGGGGGAACTCATGGAAGACCAATTCCGGGCGGCACTAAACCGATTTGGCCGCGAAATAAAGTACTACGTAGAGCGTGCGCACATGCGTAATCGTCGGCTGGCGATCTCGACCGTGGTTCGGCCAGAACTCATCAGTAAGCGACTGGAAACTGCGCTCTCAACTGGAAAATGGGTGGGCGGACGATCTGGTGTGTCACAGTTCCTGAACCAAACAAACCATCTCAGCAGATTGTGTCACCTCCGGCGTGTCCAGAGTCCATTATCGCGTGCACAGCCACACTTCCAAGCACGCGATCTTCACCCAACACACTGGGGCCGAATCTGTCCCTCGGAAACACCAGAAGGACTGAACTGCGGTCTGGTGAAGAACTTAGCACAAGGAGTTGATCTCTCGGTTGACTCCGTTGATAGACGGGAATTGCTCGATATGCTCGCCGAAATGGGGGTTGAGCGTTCTTCGTGAATCACTTTTCCGTGGTACAGCGGAACTGGCTTAGATAGTTGACCTGAGTCGTCGTTTTCTCGGGTTCCTGCCGTCTCAACCCGTAATTCGATATTGGTGTGGGTTGATAGCATACTACTCCACCGGAGTGCACAAGGGCGGTCGAGTATAACGGTGGTGGTAACGACCACCATTACCATGTGTCGGGAAGGTATAGATCACGAGGGATGCCACGAGATTCGTTACGCGATTCAGAGGACGAGCACCGGTTCTTCAGTATTGCAGAGGCACTCGCCGATGAATCCCGACGCGACATCGTTGCGGACATCGTCGGACACCCAGAGTCACTCCCCTCGATGCAAGAGCTGACGTTCACGACGGGACTGCACCGATCGACCGTCCGTGAGCACCTGGAGGTGCTGATCAACGCGGGAATTGTCGAGCGCGTCGAGATCCCGGTCGGTGAACGACAGAAAGGCGATCCGAGTACCTTCTATGGGGTGACGAACGGCGCTCGTGAGGTCTTCGACCAGAACGACGTCTTCATTGAAGAGCACTGGCAGGCGACTTATGACCGGATCGATAAACCGAAAGAGATTGAACGGGCAGAGGCGGCTCCTCGACCCGACCAGTAACCCAGCGAACACACTAGTGCAAGGAAGTTGAGATGCTTTTGGACACCCCCTGGACTTCGTCAGCCTATCGTCCAACTTCTCCTTGTTCTCGATACCATCGTAGATTGAGGTAATCGTCGGGCCAGAGGATGACGCCTAAAAAAACCTCCTTCTATCTTCTGGCAAATAATCCACACTGTCTATTACCTTTCGAATCTTTCCTATGCACTGGTCTTCAATTTTTGCTAGCTCGTCACAATCTTCTATATGTTGGCTCTCCTCGATTGTATGTTTAATTTCATTATATACTCTATCTTGGAGATCTGGATTTCCGGATAGTATGTTTGTGTTTTCCGAGAATAGATGATAGATTTCGTATATATGTTCAACACTCATAAAGAAAAATCCTACATCTTCTCCGCGTGAAACACGCTGTCGGGAACTTATATTTAGACTTCCGGACTGTGTGCTGTGTAAAAATAGTTCTTTGCACACAATATACACAAGATTATTTGACTCGATCAAGTCAGTATACTTTGAATTTTTTATGTCTTTTTTGCCTTTTAAATATTGGTCTTCTCCCATACTGCTGCTCTGCTTAGAGTCTATGAGATAGTTTGAACCGTTTAATCGGAGCCCTCCATCAGGTTCGTTTTTTCCACCCCCCGGTAGATAATCTCTGAACAGATATCTTAAGAGAATATTCAGATGGTCCTCTATTTTGTAACCTGCTTGCTGAGGGTTGAACTTCTCACGGAAGTCTTCTGGAGAAGAGTAATAATCTTCTATTATTTTCGCAGAACGTCTCGCCTCTTTCTCAACAAGCATTCTTTGTTGGTACTTGATTTGTCTTTGACTTGCCCTCACTATATACTCAACTACGTCTTCCGGGCTTTCGGATGTTAGCAATTCATAATAATTAATGCGAGATAGTACGACGTTGTACACCTTTTCAAATTTGTCTGGTCTAGCGTTAAATGGGATTATGACTCTGTAGAAATGTCTATGATCGTCTTCTACATTATCTGAATAGGATTTCAGTATAAGCTTGATCCTGTGATTTTCATACTCTTCAATATCCGCTATCCGGTGCTGTCTACCATCTAATTCAATATCTACTTTCTCAGCGCTACTCAATTTATCATACACTTTTTCGCCGAGTTTTTGCTTATCAAATTCTATTTTACTCCCGCCATCTGCAACAATATTATTATCAGTCAATAGATCAACTCCTATCTCTCCATCTATACCCTTCATCGGTTCAAAATATCTCGCCCGGTAATTACTATTCGTGGTTATCATTTTGTTGAAATAATAAGAAGATGGAAGATAATATGGTTCATAAAATTCAATACCATAACCGCTTAGAATATTCTTAATATCTTCTCGATAACTTTCCTGATTATCAGTCATTTCTAAAGATATTTTAATATATTCTTGATTATCGACTGTTCTTTTATATCGGTGAAAATTAACTTTAAATTCGACGTCTTCCGACTGGTCAACATAAATGAAATCACACGAACTTAGTGAAAGAATATCCAACTTATTTTGGAGGAGAAGATCATAATCTACGAAATCTTCCACTTCAATAGCTCCTTCCCCCGAGGCTACCGACAAAGATATGTTTGACATTTCTCCAGATATTTTGATATCACTCAAGAATATGTCGTGGTCTTTTAATTTCTGTATGAAGGCTGGGTCAATATCCATCTCCTCATATGATTCTGGCTCTTCATCTTGTAAACCCACTTTATCTAAAGCAGACACGTGGTACACAAATTTATTTCTTTGATCTTTATCTCCAGACAAATGTAGTTCATTATTGTCTTTGTCAACTACAATCAATAAGGGCGGATAGAAATCCTCTTTTTTAGGCTGGAGTGGTTGAATATATTCTCTTGTTGATTTCTCACCAACAAATATAACTTTTGCTTCCGAACTATCCTCTCCATCCAAAATCAGATTGTCTCCAGTATTTAGTTCCGATACAAGATCATCTCCATCGGTAGATTCATCCAGTTTTTTGATATCGTTAGAACGAAATTCCTCCTGGAATCTAATCTCTAGTAAGTCTTCAATGAAACCCTCGAAGTCGTTCGTCAATGATGTGCTTGGTTCTCCATTGTAAGACTCTGTAATAATATCTCCTATATTTGACCAAAACTCCTGACTATCTCGGTCTGCGGACTCATACCTTTCTTGGAGCTCTGAAATCGACGTTCCTTGATCTCTAAGTGTTTTTCTTGCTGAAGGAAATACTCTCCCAGTCTTTTTACTAAATAGCAGAGGAATAATATTCTCCTTCAAAAATTCTTTTTCAAAATGCTCGTCTCTCATTGTTCATCCCACCAGACCGTTCTTATGCTTTTTACGAGCAACTCATCACACATGAACTTGATTCTCATATCAATACCTGATGGATTCTAGTTGACGATAAAGTTTGTTCTCAATTCCGACTACACACACACACACACACATAAAACATAAATCAGAAGAGACACAGCCGCTTAGATGTTGTCAAGGTAACTTCGCCGTTGTTCCATTTTCACCTCCTCTGAGCGAGAATCGTAGTGCATCGAGAGCACCTTTTCCGAGACATTCGCTCGGCCCTCAACCGCCTTCATCGGCCAATCGTTCGAGAGTGCGTGCGTGATGCCGCCCCGTCGGAGAGCATGCGGACTCACAGAAGAGGGACACTCCGAAGCGCCGTCGTAGTCAGTCGCTGAACACTCCTCAATCTCGCGCCCGTGCGGGCACTCCCTTGTCGGAACACACGGCCGGGTGTACCGATAGCAGTCACCGCGAAGAGTGGTCGTGTGAGCGCGTCCCTCTGGCGTTGTCACGAGGGGCTCTCGACCGTGTTGGTCGGTGACTACTGGTCGTTGCTGTTCGATCCAGTCGTCCAGTATTTCACAGACTCCTTCCGAGAGCGCGACGAACCGTTCTCCTGTCTCACCGTTCTTCAATGGGGTCCCAGTCTCGGGCCGATGGATTACTTCGAGTGCCTGGTTCGCAGAATCGTAGTCAGCACAATCTAAGGCGTGGATCGCACCAACCCGCAGCATCGTGTGCCACATCAACTCCAGCGCCACGTGCGGCCGCGACGCGTATTCGTATTTCCGCAGGTATTCCAAGATCTGTTCGGCGCGTTCTGAGTCCAGCATCACGCTTCGGATGTTATCGTTGCCGGACAGCGTCGGTGACAACACTTTCGCGTGCAAATCCTGTTCGACACCGTCGATCGATTCCAGCCACTTGATGAACACCCGTAACGTGTCCATCTGGGTTTTCTCGGTAGCTGGTGCAAGATCGCCTTCGACACGTCGCCAGATGCGGAACTCATGAAGCTGCCGTCCGCTCAGCTCGTTCAGGTTTTCGATTTCTTGCTCGTTGCACCACCGGATGAAGTGCCCTAATCGTGAACGGTGTGAGTAAAGCGTGGCCTGGGTTACACTGTTTTCACGGTCGGCTAAGTACAATTCGAGTGCGTGGTTGGGTTCGATTGGTTCGAGACTCATTGGTCGTGTCCACGCGAGTCCCCGTCAGAACCACCGTTTTGAAACGGCCGATTTCGGCCGCCTCACGCCTCAAAGGTCAAGTCGTTCGACTATCGACCGCGAGCCTGCAGCGCCCATGCGAAAGAAACCCGATTCTACACTGCCACCAAACCCCGCACAGAGTTATCCTCGAGTACGGCACTGAGACCACGACCCAGTAGCTTCACAACACGTGGCCGTGTTGACCGAC
>LFCJ01000497.1_pt1 | contig 24492 bp, 29 predicted proteins | sample 643141 | NCBI WGS metagenome assembly LFCJ01 (sample SAMN03766243, study PRJNA286221) | soda lake metagenome | biome: soda lake; feature: Kulunda steppe; material: water; isolation source: sample B1-Br-g2 brine of Lake Bitter-1 | place: Russia: Kulunda steppe | collected 2010-07
AAGCATCACAGTATATGACCAAAGAAGCCAAATCTCGTCTCACCAATATTAAGACGGTAGATGAGGAGAAGGCTTTGGCCGTAGCACGTCAGATAACAGCTTTAGGAAGCTCAGGACGTATAAACGAGATAGACGAGGAAGAGATGAAACAGATACTTAGATCGCTTCAAAACCAAGAAAGTTCAAATATAAAGTTTAGAAGGTGAAAAAGATACTATGAGTTCCAACAAGACAAAGTCTAAGAAAAAAAGACTATCAAAAGCATACAACACAGCTAAATCAGCTCCAAGATGGGCAGCTCTCAAAGCTTTTGGAATGGATAGAGCAAGAAAGACTTCCCTGAAGCCTAGAAAGGATAGACACTGGAGAAGAGACGACCTCGACGAATAGACCGGTCAGTATGTCTATAGAACGTTATAATTACGAGGGAGATCCCAACATAGGTTTCTATGCCACAGTCACCTCGAAGTACGCTGTGTATCCCTATGAGTTTAGAGAGAAAGATTTCTTCGAATTAGACCATGTTGTAACCCGTATAGCAGGAACAAACCTGGTTGGATTATTCACCGCCGGGAACTCAAACTGTCTACTGGTTCCTGAGACAATCACGGAGCATGAAGAGAAGAAACTTGAAGCCTCGAATATCACCTATAAGATAATAGAATCGAACGATACAGCCTTAGGCAATCTTATCCTTGTCAACGACAAAGGTGCCTATGTAAGCGAAAAGCTTTCCGATAAGAAAGAAGAGATTGAAGAGGCTTTAGAGGTCCCTGTGACTATAGGCGACATAGCAGGGATATCAAACGTTGGTGTATGCGGTGTAGCTAACAACAACGGGGCAGTAATCCATAGAGCTGCGACGGAAAAAGACGCTGAGAAAGTAATGAATGCCTTGGATGTAGAGAAGATAGATATCGGCACGATAAATATGGGTTCTCCGTACGTCTCATCAGGTATACTCTGTAACAGTACACACTTCCTGGTAGGAGAAGAGACTACAGGCCCTGAGCTAGGTAGAATAGACCAGATGCTTGTCCAAGAATAAGTGGTTCAGAAAGGTAAACTAGGTTGTAAAAGAACCGACTGAGTCACAGGATCTAAGTCAAATTCTCTAATCTGTACCGGGGTTGGGTTTAAAAAGTTCAGAGTTATCCTTTGAACTATGACAGAGTACACTTTCTCCGGTAAAATCAGACTTGGAAGAAAGGAACATCCTTTCGAGAGAACAGTAGAAGCAGAGTCTGAAAAACAAGCAGAAGACAATCTATACTCTCAGCTAGGAAGCGAACACTCCGCTCCAAGAGGCAAAATAACTGTAGAAAACGTAGAAGAGGCATAGAAACAATGAACCAACAGGAACAGCTACAGAAATATCAACAGATCCAGCAACAGATTGAACAGGTTCAAGACTATGTCATGCAGGTAGAAGACAATATAAACGAGATGGAGGAGACAGCTAAAGCTGCAAAAAACATAGAGAATGAAGAAGTTGGAAGCGAGATACTAGTGCCTATAGGCTCAGGAGCGTTTGTAGTAGGAGAGCTTAAGGAAACTGATAAAATAGTAACCAACATTGGTGGAGAGGCCTTTGAGAAGAAAACTGTCGGCAAGGCAGTTGAAATACTTGAAGGAAGAAAAGAACAGCTACAGGAGACACACGACGAGCTACAAGACACTATAGAGCAGCTTCAAGCTCAGATGCAAGAGATACAACAACATCTACAGCAAGCGCGCCAAGACCAAGAGTAGGTGCTGGAGATGCTCAAACGGTTCAAAGAATCTGTAAAAGATTTTTCTTCTGATGTCAAGTCTGCAGTAACTGAAAAAGAACTTGAGGAAGAGACTTTAAACCCTCTATTAGAAGAACTGAGGCTGAAACTTCTGCAGAGCAATGTTTCACTTGAGGCTGCAGAATCAATAGAAAAGGAGCTACGCCAAAATCTTCTAGGACAAAAAGTACCTAGAACTAAAGTAGAGGAAAAAGTCAACCAAGCTGTGAAAGAAGTACTACTAGACCTACTAGATGACAGCTTCAATATTGAAGAGGAATTGAAAAAATCGGGAGAGCCGCCGGTAATATTCTTTATAGGGTTTAATGGTAGCGGTAAGACAACTTCTGCAGCCAAACTAACCCACAGACTTGAGGAAAATGGTAGAGAGGTTGTACTTGGTGCAGGAGATACTTTTAGAGCTGCAAGTATTGAGCAGCTAGAAGAACATGGTAGAAACCTTGACGTGCCTGTTATATCGCATGAATATGAATCTGATCCTGCGGCGGTGGGTTATGACACTGTTGAACATGCAGAAAAGGAAGATAAGGTGGCCATAGTTGATACCGCAGGAAGAAGCCACTCAAATACAAATCTCATGAACGAACTAGAGAAGATGGTGGAGGTTAACAGCCCTGATATCACCTTCTTGGTCGTTGACGCATTGTCGGGGAACGATGTTCTTGAACAAGCTGAAGCTTATGAGGGAATGTTTGATGCGATTATAGTTACGAAGATGGATGTCGATGAGGACGGTGGAGCAATTATATCAATATCGGAAAGATCTGGTAAGCCTGTAGCATTTGTGGGTAACGGCCAGAACTACGAGGACCTAGAAAGTTTTGACAAGGAGGCCTTTGTAGAAAAGATAGTTTGATCTACGGAGTCAAAAACTCTTTAACTCCATATAAGCTGCTCATTTGAAGCCCGTAAGACTCCTTTAGAGCTGAACTAACCAGGTCTAGATCTTCGCCCTCATCAATCAGGTTTTCGGAGTTTATTCTAAGCACTGCATCAGGTATACGGTTGCTGTACTTAAGAGAAGTATAGATCCGTTTACGATCCGTAGAGTCTACCTCAGACTGGTCAACATCTTCTTCGTAAGAGGTTAAAAGGGTTGCAGCCTCTCTAAGGCTAGGCTGGTTAGAATGTTTGGTATAGCTTACTAGAAATCTTTGTCTTTCGTTAGAAAGTACCTTAAAGAAGTCTCCGTACTTAAGTTTGTCCCCTATTCTGTCACTATAATCGAGTTCGGGAGGTATTATCTGTTTGAGATTGTCGAACTTTTCAGTTGGCCTTACCTGTTTCGCCTGTGATCTGCTCTCATATTCCTCTAGGTATCCTTCTTTGATCATGAGCGGGAAGTGTGACTGAGTTAAAGAGGTCTGCTCTTTCTTTATCTCATTTGAAGTAAGTTTATCTGTACTTTTATCTTCTATCTTTCCGCCAATGTATTCAGCTAGTTCTCTTGAGTCCAATGGTCTAGCTTCTGTTCTCCACGGCAGAGGAAAATTAGAGGGCTGTTCTTCCGAAATACGTTGTGTGGCGTAGTATCTCTTCTCGTTCTTCAGTATTGATGCCTCTTCTAATGACACTTCAGGTATCTCTCTAAAACTGATTATCTCCATTAGAGAAATCTAAAGAAAAACTGTTTAAATAAGATATGTGTACGGTAGAACAATAAAATTGGTTCTTTTAGCTGTATGCCTGTTGTTCATCTAGTCGTTTCTGCATCGACTCTTCAAGCTCCTGAAGCTTGGATTTGAGAGGCTCTAGGTCGTCTTCAAACTGATCCATTTTTATCTGTCTACTTTTGGAGTTTTCTCTGATTCTGTCCTTTCTCATCTTGGACATTAGGTGGTTTACTTCGGCTACAAACTGTTCGTACTCTTTCATCTGGGCTTCTATGTAGGATATCTCTTCAATAAACTCCTCTCTTAGTTCTTCTGTCACTTCTTGCTTCAGTTCCTGCTTTAGCTGTTTCTTTTCAACTCCAAACTGTTTCCTGACTGTGCTATAAAATTTTTCCATGCCCATGGATCTTCAACCTGTATTTACTTATTCCTCCTAAAATCCTTATAAGGTTTTTGTTAGCTGTCCAGTGATTCCGGAACTATCACACCTAGATCTCTGTACTGATTTTGTTGATAAAAACGTGCTGTCACCGCTCCAACAACGGCATCAAACTCTTTGGCTGAGCCTATATTATCAGCTGAAACGCCTATAGATTCAAGCGATTTGTCGCTATCCAAAGCAAGTTCTTCAGAGGTGATGTGAGGCTCAAATCTTATGAAGTCTGGTAAATCCTCCGTCTTGTGTTCAATTTCGGCCTTGAGAGACTGAAGCCTCTTAACTTTCTTAGTTTCGGATGAGGAAGGCGTAAAGCTGTAACCGCTTTCTATTAGATCTTTCTCTCCTTTAGTAAATTCTTCTCGTGACTGTTCGCTTGAAACATTGACGGCCACTATCTCTGGCTGGAACTCCTCTATCTTCTCAACTATCTCGGAGTTGGTTTTAACTGAGAAAGTTTCTGTTTTGTCGCCTAAGAACGCTATGTTACACTTTTTCTCGCCGTCTGATGTTAGTATTAGACCTGCTATCATCTCTTTATCGCCACCTTCTTCTTTTCAAACTCTGTTAATGAACGGTTTTTATCACGAGCTTTTTCAACCTCGTTCTTCTCTATGCTTTTCTTCACCTTTGTCAGGAAGTCGTTTAAAGCCTTGTTGTACTCCTCTGGTTTTTCGTAGAAGCTATAGGTTCCGGCCCTCTCAATAACTCTTATAGAGTGGTCGTCCTGCAGATTTCTAATAGATTTGAGGCTGCTAAAACGGTCTTCAGTACTGTAAACTGTAGCTGACGGTTTTTCAGGTCTTGAGAGCTCATGTCTCTCTAAAAAGCTTTTCATTATATCGTGTTTAGGAACTACAACATCTTCGGAGAACTCCTTTAGAACATTGTATCTTGTGCATTCTGAAAAAAGCGTTCTCCTCAGCAGTTTAGGCTCTCTAATCAGAGAGCTCCAGATAATCTTATAGAACGTTCTGGAGGGTATATCTGGCTTTGAATACCTCCCTGTCATGAAAGTAGCTTTAACATTCTCATGGCTCTCTAGTTCTTGTACTATGGAGTTAGAAGTTATATCGGAGACTAAAACCACCTTATCCATTACCTCTTGACTTATAACACTTTCCAGAGCCTTTTTCACTCCTTCATAATCTTTTCTCCTCTGTAATGGCTCGAAAACAGCTGTTTTGTAATTCTTAGAAAAGTAGTTGATCTGATGTTTCCAGATCTTTGCATTGAAAGCTCCTGGGACAAATACCAGCTGTATAGAGGAATCTTCTCCTGATTCTTGGTAGTATATGTTTTGATCCTCTATCCTTCTAAGAGAGAGCTGCATAGATAACCCGTTTCGGGTGAAACTCTTTTATCAGTTAATTGATTTCTAAGATTTTAATGGCCCAGGACTTCGTTTTGTTAATAATTGGCGGAGCGGCTGCAGCACTTGCATTCCAAGCATACCAGGTGTCAGGTCCTTTGGCAGGTTTAGGAGTGCTCTTAACAGTTTCTTGGATACTTTACCATCTCAAGACCAAGATAGAGGTCTGGGAGGCGTTAGGAACTCTACTGAACCCTTTCCATACAGGAGTTACCTTCTTACTTATCGGCTTTACCTATGGGGCTTTACAGGGATTCGGAGTTGCAGGAGCAGTTTTCACCGGTCTTGCTGGTGCCATACTCGGATTCATTATATCGATAATAGTCTACAACTTCTGGAATATCGGTTCGTAACCATTTAGCATTTAACCGTTTTTCATCAAAACAGTGAGTATGTTCGACCGGATAAAAGAGTCTGTACAGAAGTTTTCTTCGAAAGGAGTAGCGGACAAAGAAGCAGTAGAACAACTGGTAAAAGATATACAGAGAGATCTTATACAGGCGGATGTAGACGTTTCACTGGTTTCAGATTTAAGCAGTGAGATAAGAGAAGAGGCGCTGGATGAAGAAGTTCCTGCAGGTTTAACACGGAAAGAACACGTACTTGAAATAGTATACAATAAGTTAGAAGAACTGCTTGGAGAAGAGGCAGAAGTAGAGGTCGAACCTAAAAAAATACTTTTATGCGGGCTGTTTGGATCAGGAAAAACAACTACAACAGGTAAAATAGCGGATTTCTACAGAAAAAGAGGGTTAAAAGTAGGTGTGATAGGTGCAGACACAGACAGACCGGCAGCCTACGACCAGTTAAAACAGATTGCTGAAGATATAGGGGTAGAGTTCTACGGCGATAAAGAAGCTGAAGATCCTGTTAAAGTAGTCGAGAAAGGTATGCAGGAACTGGATACGGATGTAACTATAGTTGACTCCGCCGGTAGGAACTCTCTAAACGAAGAGCTCAAACAAGAACTATCTGATATAGGTCGGGTCTTCCAGCCTGATGAGAAATACTTGGTGATGCCGGCGGATATAGGACAGTCTGCACGGAAACAGGCTGAAAGCTTCGAAGAGTCTGTAGGGCTGACAGGCGTAGTAGTTACAAAGATGGATTCGTCGGCCAAAGGAGGAGGAGCGCTTGTGGCATGCCAGAACTCGGGTATATCGGTCAAGTTTATCGGTAATGGAGAGAAGATGGAGGATTTAGAGGTCTACGATCCTGTTGACTTCGTCTCGGAGATGATAGGTCAGCCTGATTTAGAGTCGCTTCTCGAAAAGATTGAGGAGCTTGAAACAGATCCTGAAGCCATTCTTGAAGGAGACTTCACCTTAGAAGACTTCAAACAACAGATACAGTCGATGACTGATGCAGGACTTATGGAGGAGATGCTTCAGCAGCTTCCTTTCGGTGCTAATCTGCCTTCAGAGATAACAGATATTACTGAGGGGAAAGTTGAATCTTACACTGTTATAATGGATTCCATGACTTCCGAAGAGATGAACGATCCCTCAGTTATAGGAGGGTCTCGTAGAGAAAGAATTGCAGAAGGCTCAGGGACATCTACCTCTGAGGTTAGAGATCTTGTCAAGCACTACAGACAGACAAAGAACATGGTAGACAAGTTCGATAAAAAGTCTATGAAAAGAGGCAATATGCAGAATATGATGCAGAAATTAGGGTTCTAAACTGTTATTTGGTCTCTTTTGTTCTTAAGGTCGTCTAATTCCTCTTTACTGTAAAACTTCTCTTTTCCTAACCTCTTCTCAAGAATCTCTTCCTTCTCCATAAACTCTTCTTCTACATCTTCGTCTATACTTGAGAGTTTGAAGTATAGGATGTCGGATGAGGCTCTAACGCTTTCAAACATGCTTACCCATTTAGATGGAGGTCTAAAGTCAGCTCTACCTATCGCTCTAGTTGCTCCTAAAAGCGTCAACATCATGTTTCTGTAAAATACTTGTTTTATCTTCTTCTCCATTCTAAAGGTTCCACTTCAAGACTCCCCTCAAGAGCCCTTAAAACCCTTTAATAAACGTTAATGAACGGTAGTATATAAAGGTTGAGAGGCTTTTACTGAATTATGATAGCCTTGATCTCTGACTCTCACGTACCTCACAGATCACCTGAGATACCTGAAAAGTTTATTGAGCTTGTTGAAGAAGCAGATATGACAGTCCACTGTGGTGATTTTGAGGAGAAGAAAGTTTATCAGAACATTAAAGATGTTTCAGAAAAGCTTATAGCAGTCAAAGGTAACTGTGACCGGTTTGAGCTACCCAACTCAGAAACCTTCAACAAAAACGGTGTGGAGTTCGGTGTATACCATGGCACAGGCATAACACCGAGAGGAGATCACGGCACGCTTCTTAAGATAGCTGAAGAAGATTTAGAAGTCGATGTCTTGCTACATGGACACACTCATAACCAAGAGGCGGCTGAAAAAGACGGTAAAATACTTTTAAATCCTGGAAGCTGTACAGGCGTAGGTGGAGGTAGCTCCCGGCCCGGTAACCCAAAGATGATGGTTCTAAAGGTAAAAGACGTTTTCCAGGTCGATATACTAGAGCTTGAGGATGAAAGTATAGTGAAGAAGACCAGAAAGTTTGATATTGAATCTTCTGAAAACTAAAGAGTATAAGGAGTAAAGATTCAGTATGGAGAAGCTTGAACATAAAATAAAGAGAATCTGGATGGCCAAACTAGGTCTAATAGGTTTTTTACTAGGATTGATATTAGCAATCCCTGTCTACGGTTTAACGGAGCGCTTATCATTGGCTCTGATACCTTTCATGTTCCTACCGGTTATTGGTGCATGGTACGCGGTTTTGAGATACTTTAACTGGGGCTTTGAACTAAGGGAGGACCATGTGTATATACAGCGAGGAGTGCTGGTGAAGGTTGTTTCGATGGTCCCGCATGTAAGGATACAGCATATTGACACCCATAGGACTCCTCTAGAGAGAGTTTTCGGTCTTACATCTCTAAAAATCTTCACTGCAGGATCTAGAGGCACAGATGTCAGAATACCGGGACTTGATAAAACAAGAGCCAAAGAGATACAGGAACATCTCAGAGATGTGGCCATTGAGTCGGAGAAAGGGTTTGACGGTGTATGAAACTCTCGAAACTATCGATACCTTATAGGACTGTATCTAAACTGACCACTGTACTTGTATTTGCGCTCTTGTTCGGAGGAGCATCGCTAATAGCGGAAGGGCCGTTAGGTCTTCTGCTTTTCATAGCGTTTGTATTTTTCGGTACAGGAGTTATTTTTATCTACGAGTATCTTTACTGGCAGAGATACGTATACAGAATAACAGAAGAAGGGCTGGAGATAAGTTCAGGCGTCTTCTCTAAAAAGACAAGAGATATACCATTAAGAAGGATACAGAACGTGGACGTAGACAGAACAGTTTTCCAGCGATTCTTTGGAATTGCTAAAGTAAACGTTGAAACGGCAGGAGGAGATACATCGGAGGCAAATTTCCGGTACCTAGAATATGGGGATGCTAAAGACGTACAGAAAGAGATAAGAGAGCTTAAAAACAGAAGAACAGAGCCTGAAAAGAAAAAGATAGAGAAAGAGGATTTTCGGCTCACCGATAGAAACCTTCTAATACTGAGCGCAGTATCGATAAACCCTCGTACAGCTATAAGTTATGCAGTCCTCGCAGTTTTTGCCGGAACCGCGCTTATCGGACAGTTAGGCATAGGTACAAGAACTCTGTTAAGCTCGCCAGGACTTATATCGTTAGTGACACTTGCAGTATTTGCTGCATGGGTCTCAAGCGGACTTTCATCCCTCACAAAGTTTTACGACTTCAAACTTGTGTTCAGAGATAACGCGATAGAGTATGAGAGAGGTCTTCTCCACAGATCTTCGGGGACAATCCCTGAGGAAAAGATACAGAACATCATAATTGAAGAGAACTTCTTGAAAAGATGGCTGGGTTATGCGACCTTGAAGGTTGAAACTGCAGGATACGGCCCGGCCCAGCAACAAGTACAGGGATCAGAGACCGCGATACCTCTTGCTAAAAAGGACAGGATAGTCTCTATAGCAGAAGAGATAGGTGAGTACGAGATGCCGGAGCTCGACTACGTAAATCAGAGAGCGAGGACAAGATACTTTAGAAGGTATCTACTGCTTGGTTCAGTGCTACTGCTGTTGATGGCTGTCTTAAACGTATATACTGGTTTCGGTGCAGTCGTCTACCTAGTACCATTAACCTTGATAATTGGTTCAAGAAAAGCCTCTAGGCTGAAATGGGCGAATATAGGGTACAGTATCGGTCAAAAACACTTATTTACACGTAAAGGCTTCTGGAACAGAAGGACCTATACGGTTCCGTATTTCAGGGTTCAGAACCTTGTGAAGACTCAGACAGTCTTCCAGAAAAGATGGGGTATGGCATCAGTGAATATCGATACGGCTGGATCCGCCTTCACAAACCCTGTTATACCGGATATGCAGGAAGAAAAGGCAGTGGACAGTATGGAAGATATTTTCTCGAACTTCAAAACGTCGTTGTGAGAGAAAACGTCTTCTTGAAAAAGATAGGGTTAGAAACAGTTCTCTATTATGCAGACAGTAAAACGGAAGAGAGACAGACTTCTTGAAGAAAACCTTTGTGACCACTGTCTAGGAAGACAGTTCGCAAAACTAGGTCATGGACTGGAAAACTGGGAGAGAGGAGCTATCGCTCGAAGGATAGAGGATCTGGATGAAGACTCTTTCATAAGAGATAATATTCCGGAGACGGCTGAAGAAGGCGGTGAATGCGGTATCTGTAATGGAGTCTTCGAAAAACTGGAGCACTGGACAGATCTTGTGGTAAACTCGTTTAGACGTTACGAATTAGACACTTTCTTGATAGGTATAAGACCTCCTCCGGAAGCAGTCGATGCGGAGGACGAGTTATGGGAAGAGTACGGTATCGAATGGGTTGAGCCCTTGAAGACTGAGCTCTCCCGTCTCATAGGTAAAAGGGTTCACGACAGAACGGGTCTTGAAGTCGACTTCAAGCGGCCGGATATAAACGCGGTAATCGAGATGGATGAGAACAAAGACAGGGTTGAGCTACAGGTTAACTCGATGCTGATCTACGGACAGTATAATAAGTACTCTCGTGAACTTCCTCAGACTGTCTGGCACTGTAGGAACTGTAGGGGCGGAGGATGTGACGAATGCGATTTCACAGGTAAGAACTATCATACCTCTATTCAGGAAGAAATTCAGGAACCGTTCAAAAGAGAAACTAAGTCGATAGAGGCAAAGTTCCACGGTGGCGGAAGAGAGGATGTCGACGCCAGATGTTTTGGAAGAAGAGAGTTCTTATTAGAGCTTGTAGAGCCTTTGAACCGTGATCTGGATCTTGAACAGTTACAGGAAGAAGTCAACGAGTCCGACATGATAGAAGTATACAATATTAGGTATGGGGAGAAAGATGAGGTAGAAGAAGTAAAGAACAAGCATGCGGACAAGATGTACCGTGCGGATGTAGAGCTCTCTGAAGAAGTAGAAAAAGATGATTTAGAGGTTCTGGAAAAGCTTAAAGGGGTTGTGGAGCAGAGAACTCCTCAACGTGTTGAACACCGTAGAGCTGACAAGGTAAGAAAGAGAGAGGTCCACAGAGTCTACTGGGAGAAAAAGGATGAAGGTCTAGAGCTTGTGATTAAAGCTGAAGCAGGTACGTATATCAAAGAACTTATTTCAGGAGATGATGGTAGGGCTGAGCCAAGTGTTTCCGGTTTGCTTGGTGTTGAGGCAGTATGTACTGCTTTGGATGTAGTGGATATAGAGAAATAAAAGAGGAATAAGTTGTTATTGGTATCCTGTGTCCTGGTAATCTAGGTCTAGATCTCCGTCTTCATAAGCTGTAGCTCTCACTGCGCCATCGGTATCGTATCCTACAGCTCTTGCTACTTCGTTATTCTCTGTTCCAAGAGTTGTAACCATTTCAGTCTGTACGTTTTCGACGTTCTCAAGTCTTCTTTTGACTTCGTTTAGATCTTTCATTGTTGGCTCGTATGGTATAATTTGTTTTCCTGCCTTATAAATCTGTTGTTATCTAACAGTAACAACTATTATTTGTCGGGCTGAGAAGTCTCCCTATTAAAAAGTTTAATATCTCACTCAGAACTATAGAGGTAGATCAAAAAATGGCACAGAAATCTTCCGGACCACAGCAGGGAGCAAGAAAAACTCTCTCAAAGGATCCAAGACATAAAACAACAATAAACGACATGCTGAAAACTTTCGAAGAAGGAGAGAAAGCAGTTATCAAGATAGATCCGTCGGTAACAGAAGGAAGAGTACACCACAGGTACCACGGTAAAACTGTTGATGTAACAGGTCAGAAAGGAGACGCATACGAAGTAGAGTTCAAGGAAGGAAACAAAACAAAGACGCTTTACATAAAGCCTGTACACCTAAAAAAGACAGAGTGATTAGAAATGAAGGTAAAAGAAGAAAACTACGCCTACCCTATCGAAGCACTAGAAGCACTTCAAGATAAAGACGAAGAGAACCTAAGCCATGAACAGAAGATCGCTCTAGAAAACCTTACAAGACACTGTAAAGTACAAGATCTGGGAACTCTAGAAGAGCTTTACAAGGAGCTAACAGAGATAGATTCGCTGAAAGAAAAACATGTCTACAAACTACTAGAAGTAGTTCCAGAACACGAGTCTACGGTAAGATCCGTTTTCTCAAAAGAAAGAGTAAAACTAGACGACTCTGAGATAAACAAAATCATTGAAATCTGTGGAAGTATAGAAACAGAGTAGAAAACGTTTACAAACCCGGTAATCGGAAAACTTTTAACTTCTAAATGTTCTGTTATTCATACCTCTAGAAAGGTGTATAATATGACGGAAAAAGAAGAGAACATAAGAGTACTAGACTTCTTAGAACACGGAAGACCAGGAGAGAAAGACGAGCCATCAGCTCAAGGAATAGGAACAAACAACTTCAACCTTTTAGAGGTGGTAATGCGTGATGAAGAACGGCCTAAAGGAGGAGAAGAGCTCTACATAGGCGAAGGAGAGAGAGATAGAGTCAAGTACATAAAAGGGAGGTTAAGTTATGACGACCTAACCGGAAGCGCGAAAAGCGAGCTAAAATACGTCTTACAGGCTATGATAAATGAAGAAGAGGAAAAGTTCGTCGAATTCTTCAACGAAGCAACGCCGGTAACACCTAGAAGGCACGCATTCGAACTACTACCGGGCGTAGGAACCAAACATATGCAGAAGCTTCTTGATGAAAGAGAGAAGGGCGAGTTCGAAGACTTTGATGATATAAGGGAAAGAGTATCAAGCCTACCAGATCCTGAAAAACTTCTAATAGACAGAATAACCGAAGAACTGAAAGGAGAAGCCAAAAGAAAACTTTTTGTATCCTAGAAAATGATTGATGCTAGGGAAAAACTGGATGAACTAGGTCTAAAACCTGTCAGAGGACAGAACTTTCTGACATCCGAAACCTCTGTCAAAGCTCTCGTAGAAGCTGGAGAGGTCGAGAATAAAAAGGTGTTAGAGATAGGTCCTGGACTAGGAGCTATAACAAAAGAGCTGGAAGGAAGAGCCGAAAAAGTGTATGCGGTAGAGAAAGACACTGTTCTAAGTCAGTACCTGAAAAGAAATTTTGATGGAGATGTTGAGATTATCAACGAAAACATACTCGAATACGATATACCCGAGGTCGACCGATGTGTCTCCAACCTGCCTTTCCAGATCTCTTCAGAAGTCATAGAGCTCCTAGGTAGAAAACAGATCCAGAGCACTCTCATACTTCAGAAGGAGCTTGCAGAGAAAGCTGTCAGAGATCCGGGAGAGTCAGACTACGGGCGTTTCACACTGATGGTTAACTACTTTTTCGTACCGGTCAAACTCCAAGATATATCTAGTGAAAGCTACTATCCGGAGCCAGAGGTCGATACATCGGTACTGAAGCTTTATCCCAACAAGGACAGACACGGAGTAGAAAACAGAGAACAGTTCTTTGAAATGGTCAAAGCACTCTTCACACATAAAAGGAAAAAAGTTAGGAATGCCTTTGTAGACTCTCGTCACATACTTGAAATAAGTAAGGAGGATGCTAAACAGCTTAGAGATAGCTTACCACACTCAGAAATAAGAGTAATAAATCTGGATGTTAGAAAGGTTGCAGATATAGCAGAGTTCTTCTCTGACGAACACTGAAAACCTATTTATTTCTCAGAGCTTTCATTCAATTATGCCGAAATGGATATTTGTTACCGGAGGCGTCCTATCCGGTTTAGGTAAAGGACTGGTATCTGCAAGCGTCTCAAAACTTCTACAGCAACGTGAACTCGATATAACCCCGGTTAAATGCGACGGCTATCTCAACGTTGACCCTGGTACCATGAACCCTCATGAACACGGAGAGGTCTTCGTCCTATCAGATGGAACAGAAGTCGATATGGACTTCGGCCATTATGAAAGGTTTCTAGGTATAGAAACCACTGGCGACTGCAACCTTACCTCTGGAAAAGTCTTCTCAGAAGTTATAGACAGAGAGAGAAAAGGCGATTACTTAGGTGAAACTGTACAGATGGTCCCTCATGTCACTGAAGAGATAAAGGAAAACTGGAAAGAAGCTGTCGACGATTCGGATATAGGTATTGTCGAGATAGGGGGCACGGTAGGAGATATAGAAAATATGCTGTATCTAGAGGCTGTAAGACAGATAATTAACGACTTGCCGGATGAAGATACTTATCTAATTCATACAACATTAGTTCCTTACCTCGAAACCACAGGAGAACAGAAAACCAAGCCTACACAACACTCAGTGAAGAAGCTGCGTGAAACAGGGTTATCGCCGGATATGATAGTAGGAAGAAGCCGCAAACCGCTTCAAAGTTCTGTAGTAGAGAAAATATCTCTTTTCTGCGATGTCGAGGAACAAGAAGTCATTTCAGACCATGATATTGATAATATCTACCGATTGCCGTTAATATTCGATGAACAGAACGTTGACACCATTATAAAAGACGAAATGGAGCTGCCAGAGAGAAACAACGGCATAAAGGACTGGAGAGAACGGGTTGAAAACCTAGCTTCCGAACCTTTAGGAACAGTAGCTATATGCGGCAAGTATATGGCGATGGACGATGCTTACGCATCGGTAGAAGAAGCTTTGAAACATGCCGCAGCCGAAAAAGGAGGTTCAGTAGAGATACAGCACGTGGAAACCGAAGACATTGATCTCTCTCAGCTTGAAAAGTTTGACGGGGTTGTGATACCCGGAGGATTTGGCTCTAGAGGAGTAGAAGGCAAGATCAAGGCTGTAGAGTACTGTAGAGAAAATAACGTTCCTATACTAGGGCTTTGTTACGGTATGCAGCTGATGGTTGTCGAGTTCTCAAGAAATGTCCTAAACTTAGATGCAGCGTCAGAAGAGTTCGAAAAGGGTGAAGAAGACCTGGTTGTTGCAGAGATGTCTGAACAGAAAAATATTGAACACAAGGGAGGCACAATGCGGCTAGGAGACTATACTGCGGAGGTAAAAGGCCAAGTCAAGCAGATATACGGATCAAAAAAAGTTACGGAGAGGCATAGACATCGATACGAAGTGAACCCGGACTACCACGGCCGGCTTGAAGAAAACGGTCTTAAGATTTCAGGTAAGATGGAAGACGGAACACTAGCAGAGTATGTTGAGCTGCCGGACAACCGGTTCTTTATAGGGACACAAGCGCATCCGGAGTTCAACTCATCATTCCAGAACCCAAACCCTCTATACACAGAATTCATAAACAGTATATTATGACGGTCTACACTCCCCGTGAAGACAGCATTATGGTGAAAGAGTATATAGAGCGTATGGATCTACAGGACAAAAAGTTCCTAGACGTAGGAACAGGATCCGGTATACAGGCCTTGACTGCTGCTAGAAAAGGCGCAGAAGTAACAGCTATAGACTTGAACTGTGAAGCAGTAGATTATACGGACAAAAGAGCTGAAGAGGAAGATTTAGACGTAAAAACATTTCAGTCAGATCTGTTTGATAAAGTCGAAGATACTTTTGATGTTGTCGTGTTTAATCCGCCTTATTTACCTGGGAAAAAAGGTATTGGGGATGAAAATATATGGAGAGGTGGGGAAACCGGGCTTGAAACTGTAGAAAGGTTTTTAAAAGAAGTAGAGAGTTATTTAAACTCTGGAGGAACCTTTATAACGGTTCTAAGCTCTGAGACAGACTGGGAAAGCGTCAGAGACCGTTTCAATCTTGAGATAGCTGGATCAGAAAAACTCTGGTTTGAAACCGTTTATCTGGCTGTAAAAACGTAGATTTTTTAACACATCTAACCTTAAACCTATGCATGTATACTTCAAGAACGACAAGTATCCTCCTTGTAACATTTTTAACTATCCTAATGTCTTTCAGTGCATCCTCGTGGGATGTCGAAGCGGCTGAAGAACCTCATATAAACCTACAGGTATCTAATAACTCACAGTTTTACGGTTTAGCAGAGGTAACGGATTCAGACGGCGATCCGGTAGATTTTGATAGGTTACAAGATGACAATGCTGAACTAGGATACTACTACAACATGTCGGAAGATAATGCTTCGGAAATGAACTACTTTGGAGAAGGTTGGTACTACGATAGCTTTACAGTGAATACTACGGCAGGAGACGAAGTCCTGTACGAACTAGAAGATGACTCTTCAGGCGGGTTTCAAGAGGAGGATATCCATGAACTTGAGTTCGGAGACCTAAACGTTGAGCTCCTAACCGACTTCTCGGAGCCTCTTCTCGCTAACTCGACACGTGAGGTAGAGGTTAATGTTACAAACAGTGATAATGAGCCTGTTGAAGACATAGATGTTGAGATAACATTCACAGACTTTACGGATGTACATGAAGAAGAGATAAGACACTATGACTCGGAAGAAGAACTACATTACAGGTCTAGAGCTAGAATGCCTGAACAGGAAGATGAAACATTCCTGATGCATGTAACCGCTGAAAACGAAGATCTGTACTATGAAAATCCTTTTGGAGGCGAAACACATATGGTTGAAACATCTCCACATCTCAGGGGAGAGGTAGAGGCTCTTGATTCCGACTCAGAATGCGACCAGGATTCAACTCCTGAGACATGTGAAAGAGGAGCGAATCTCAATACTAGCTTTGAGATAACTACCTCTGTTGCAGACGAAGTAAACCTGTCAGTTCAGAAAAAGATGATTGAAGGCGACTGGGAGACTTATGAAGAGATACCGCTTCAAGATGAAGAAGATCTTTTCACCGGAAGCTTTGAGATCCCTGAAATAAACACTTCTAACAAGACAGATGAAATAAGGTTACAGTACAACGCTTCTAATGAACAGACATACTTTATCGAAGATTATAAGCTGGACTATGAATCCTTCATGCTTAGAGACACAAGCTCCTCAAACACGGTCCCTGGAGACTATCATGTTGAGCTTGAGGTTCTGAAACCTTTCAGCCTAGAGGTGATAGATCCTGAAAGAGTAGAAGGATATGTGGAAGTCCGTGACACTGATGAAGGTCTCATTGAAACATTTGATCTTTCCGATATGAGTTACAGCGGAGGTAAATATGTACAAGACATATTCATACCTTTTGACTCTGTTCCAGGTCAGTACAGTATAAACTATGTTGTAGAAAATATTTACGGACAGGAAATAACAGAAAACGCTAACTTCAATGTTGAAGACGTAAACCAGACATTTTATGTGAATCAGAGCATCGACACAGAGATCAATAAAACGGGAGAACACACCAGAGAGCTTTCGGTAGAGAACCTACTCAGCGAAGACATGAATCTTACATCAAGTGTAGACAGCGATCTAGAGGATTTCATAAGCCTAGAAGAAGACTACGAGATAGGTGGGGACGCAACTGAGACCATAGATTTAACCTTCAATATAGATCACGTAGAGTTCTTCAGCGGTGAGATAGAGTTCGAAGACAATGACTCGGGTTACACTCAGACAACAGATATAGAGAACCAGGCGCCGGTATGTGACCAGAGAGATGGAGCTCTCTGTGTTACCTACAACGATATTAACGGAACGGTATACGAAGCAGATGAATCCGATACAGCGGAGCTAGATGTGAAGTACCTAGGGCTTAAAGACAATGAAACCGATGTGAACACGGATGTAGATGGAGCCTTATCCAACCATTTAAGCCTAGACCCGGTAAACACCACTCTGACCGAGGGAAATGATGTGCAGAACTTTGTCCTAGACTACAGTACTGACTCTCCTGAGAATCTTACAGGAAGTCTAGAAGTAAGTATGAACGGAGACAGTGTAGAGATTCCTTTGGAGCTGACATCCTATGTGGAGCCTCAGGACGCTGAGATAACCGTCCTAACAGATACTATTGACCTAGGAGAAGTAGTAGAAGGAGAAGACTTAGAAGAAGATCTGGAGATTGAGAATACAGGAGATGTAGAGGTAGAGTCTTTAGATTACAGTTCAACAAGCTACAATGTTGGTGGAGGCTCATCCAGTATTAAGGCCGGCGAGACGGTTGAGGAGACTATAGAGTTTACTGGTGTAGACTCGGACACTGGAACTGTAACTATTGAGGCAGAAACATCTGAAGAAACAGTGTCGGACTCAGTAGATGTTGAAGCTGAAACCTACGCGGACTACGGCGAACAGTCAGACGATCTTGAAGTTCAGGCCTCGGATCTTGACTCACAGATAGATGACGAAGAACTACAGTCAAGACTTTCAGATGTCCAAACTCAGATACCAGATATAAGCACAGAGTTCAGCAGCGGGAACTATGAGGAAGCTCAAACACTTTACAACGATCTCGACTCAGAGCTGGAAAGTATAGAGATGGAGCTACAGTCCCAAAACGGTCAAGGTCAGAACGGTGCACAGCCCCCTGAAGAAGATGGAGGTATACCTTTCCTGCCTATAGTTCTAGGCTTATTCGTCATACTTGTGATAGGTTTTATTGCCTACACAAGCGTTATACCTGAGGAAGGAGATCCATTATACAGCGTGTTGAACAAATGATCAGCTCATTTATATCTCAGATGCCTGAACAGGCAGCCACATTCATACTTCTAGGGCTGCTAGTTCTCGCGTTCGTTGTAGCTTTCAAAGTCCTCAAAATGGTTATGGAAACCGTTTTGATAACGGTTATCTCTGCCGGGTTTTACACAGCAATGGTTTTTGCAGGATTAATACAGGGCTTCGAGTTTAACCAGATGCTTTTCTTCTCGTTCCTAGGGTCCGGACTGTACCTTTTCTACTCGGTACTGGCCTCAACATACACGGTTCTAAGCAAAATGATAGCTGTACCGTACAAACTTGTACTGGTAGCTACAATACCTTTCAAGCACGGATACAGAACACTGAGAGCTCACTGGAGTCCACCTGATCTCAGAGAGAAGGTTGAAAACTGGAAGCCGGACAGTTACGAAGAAGAGATCGAAGACCAAGAATATGATACAAAAGAAGTTGTGCTTGACAAATTAAATAAAGAAGAAGAGTAAGCTAATCTCCGAAGCTAAAGCTTCCTGCCTCAAGACTACTGACCTTTCCGTCAAGAATAACCGTCTCGTTCTCCGTAAATATCTTCATATCTCCAGAGAAAGAGTTTATATCCACAACACGGGAACCTTGACCGAACTCGGTTGAGGCGTCATCACTCTCGATACTTCCTCCGGTGTTACTTAGTGTGATAGGTGTTCTCTCAACATCTTCTACATATACATAACTGGTGTTAACTTCCTCGTTTACAGTCATCATGCCCGATACATTAACATTGTTAGAGGTCACAGAGTCGGTACTACCTTCTAAAACAGTGCTGTTACCAGTGCTTATTGTCCCTCCGAAACTGTGAAGGTTTATTTCATCTTCAGAGCTTACTTCGTAGGCTCCTAGGTCTACATACTTAAGCTCTTCTGTCTCAACAGAGCCGGATGATCTAATATTGATGGTTTGCTGGTGCAGGTTTTCAACGGTTAGGTTTGCCTTGACCGAGTTTTCAGGTTCAGGATAACTTCTGAAATGTTCTCTTATCTTGTCGACAGGGTCTTCAATAAACTCGGAGTAGTCAAAACCCTCATCAAAGTTATCTACTTCGGGTGTATCGTATTCTATCCCTTCACCGCCGTTCACCATTACGCCGGTAGCGACAAGTGAGGCCAGTACCGCTGTCAGTATCTTCGCATCAAGCATATCTTTGAGTTGGAGTAGCAGTGGATATAAAACTATGACTACGAACTCCACCATTTAATGCCAGAAAAGAGAACAGTTGTGCTCGTAGAACCTGAGAAACCAGAGAACACAGGTTTTATAGCACGTCTTGCTTTGAACTACAAATATTCTTTAAGAGTTGTGAATCCAGGTTTCAACCTTTCTGAAGCTAGGAAGACTGCTAAGAATGCTCAGGAGAAGCTTAGAGAGGCAAAGATATTCGGCTCAACGGAAGATGCTGTAAAGGATTTAGACTATGTAGTTGGAACAAAACCGGGTAGAGGAAGAAAGCTTTCCGGTTTCCCGGCCAGAAGAAACACTTCAGTAATGGTAGGAAGAGAAAGTTCAGGACTATCAAACGAAGAGCTTGAACTATGTGATACGGTAGTCCATATACATACACCGGGTTACAGCTCTCTAAACCAGAGCCATGCCGCAGCCATACTTCTTTACGGCTTAAGAAATCCTGAAGGACCTGGACCCTTGAAGAAACAGAAGGAAAAACTGAAAGAGGTCGCTCCTAAAACAGTCTACCGTAAGATAATTGATTCAAATCCGCGGGAAGAAGAGGTTGGCGAGATCATAAAAGAACTAAAAGAAAAGGGATAGACTTCCTTACACTTCTTCAACTGCTTGGTCAATCCAGTCAGGCCGTGGTACTTCAGCACTATCTATCTCGGAAGTTTCTACCTCTACGCTGTAGCTGTAGCCGTTTGTTTCATCATCTAGATCGTACTCCATCTCTCTGATGATTCCTTCGCTGTCCAGAGAAACCTTCCCGTATTCAAGATCGAAATCTGTTTCAACCGAATCTCCGAAGATATCGAGTTGGTCGAGATCTGTAGCTTTCAAGACCACAACTTCTTCTGTGGAAAGCTCTTGATCCAAGTTGTATTCGAACCCGCCAACTACGGTAAAGATAGAGTCTAGGTATCCTTCTTGGAACTCCTCTTTTGCCTGTGTAAACTCTGAGAGTTGGTCTCTATGATCCTGGAAAAAATCTTCCTCCCTGTTGTAGGTGAAAGCTTCATCTCTTGGTACAGACATGTAGGTCTCCTGATCATTCACTCTATCCGGTTCGGTGAGAAACTGGTTGAGTAGATACTCGTTTTCCTCTGAGTCTAACCAGAAATCTAGCTCTCGATCTCTGTCAAGGTCCAGCTCCATACTCTCTCTTTGTTGAAGCTCATGGCTAGTCTCTTTATATGCCTCTTGAGACTGTTGATGTAGGCTATCAATATCTGTGATGCCTTCTTCTGTTACGCCTTCAGGAAACTCCATGTCTTCTGGAGATGTATCCTGACCGGTTTCGTCGGTACCGGTTTCAGAACATCCTGCGGTCAAAACTGCGGCTGTTAACCCTGTAGTTGCCAGAAATTTACGTCTTTTCAAATCTAATACACCTGTATTAGGTTGTGAGAGCCAAATACTTTATAATTAATCATTAGAACCATTTGGGGACTCATAAAGCGTTATGTTATAGGTTTTTTAGATGTTTCCTCGGTAAAAAGTCAGCGAAAAGTTGAGTCGTAATCAGATCTTATCGGTTAAGACAGAGAAAAGAGGTTTTAAAGATCAAGCCGAAAGTTTACAGATATGATCCCTGGATTTTTCGGTGAAGCCGGTAGCTGGTTTATAATACTTCAAACACTTTCAATGCTGTTATTTATACTGTTGATATTCTTCTTCCCGAAGCTAATGTTCTGGCAGGCTGACAGGAAGATGAGAAATACATTAATCGATCTTGAGACGTACAGAGACGACGCCGAGACCATGTTCCTGAACAAGCTTTCCAACGGGATAGATAAGAGTACACAGCAAAAGTTCGAGACACTGAAAGATTTCAAGTTCTCAGCTCCAACAGGTATTGACCCTGCGGGACTCGTAGGAAAACTTGAAAATGTTTTAGATGCCTCAGAGAACAAGTTTGACCGATTCATCGAAAGAAACGCAGAAACAGAAGATCCTGAAGAGCTGGCGGATCTACAGATGGCTTTCAAAGGAGTAATGGGCACACATCAAATCTACAAGGTTACAAGACATTTCAGAGAGCTGATCACGAAAACAAGAAACATTCAGTTGATAGGTCTGATACAGATGATGCTTCCTGTATACCAAGAGCTTGCAGAATCCCAGAGAGAAGCTACAAGAGCCTTCGTAGATCAAGCGCCGATAGGCGATGCAATAGGACCATTAGTTGCAGCCAAACTTATTGAAGAAGATTCTGAAGAGATTGCTGAAGACATAGTACATAGCGAAGAAGAGATAAAAGGCAACAAGGTTCACGTGATTAAAAGTAATGGTCCTGGAGCAAGACTAGGAAAATACGGTAACGCATTAGACAGTTTAGCTGAAGAAAACAGTTTAGAAGCAGTAATAACCGTTGATGCAGGAGCCAAGCTTGAAGGAGAAAAGACCGGAGCCCTAAGTGAAGGAGTAGGAGTAATGATGGGAGGTCCGGGAGTAGAAAAATCAAAGATAGAGGATGTGGCTGCAGAACATGAACTACCTCTAGAAGGATTGATAATCAAGCAAAGCCCGGCGGAAGCCTCCAAACCAATGAAGAAAAAGATTTACGACTCATACAAGCCGGCAGTCAAAAAAGTGGAACAGCTGGTGGAGGAGATCGACGGTGAAGTAGCAGTAGTAGGCGTAGGAAACACCTGCGGGGTAGCAAATAAACGAGAAGATGTTAAAGCAGTACATAACAGACTAAGAAAATACTGGAAAGAGTACGAGGAACAGGAAGAGGAAGAAGTAAGCTACATAGGAATGCTTGGAGCCATGCCTAACAGCGGAGATCAGAGCCAGTTACGGGAGATCAGGAACTCAATACTCTGGAGAATACCGAGATGAAATCGGTTCTCGTCCTTTATTCTATTCGTTCTACGTTGAAAAATTGATTTAAACAAGGGTCTAGAATTTCAACTTGTATATGAGGAAACTACTTTTAGCAATACTAACACTATTTTTAATGTTCGGTACTGTTTCTGCAGGCCATATAGATTTTCCTGATCTAACGGTTAACTACTATGAGGATGATTTAGAGGATGCTACGATATACTGTAATATGGATGAGGGCGACTGTCCTCAAGAAGATGTCACTGTATGTGATCGTAACTGGTACGTTGCACATGAAGCAACAGGCGGCAGTGTATTCGGTGATGATGACACGTTGGAATACAGATTCCAATATGATTCTTGGATAGGTGAAGGAGATTACTGGAACATACCTCAAGACATGCATTGTGGCTATGGAACACATGAGTTCAGTGTGGCAGGAGAGTCGGGCGGAGAACTAAGAGTAGAACCCAGCTCGGAGATGGTTCCAAATCCTCACAGAGGAGACAATCTAGTTGTTAACCTTGAGGACTCCGATGGAGATCATGGTCTCAACGTCAGAAACTTTCATTTAACGAACGATGTCTGGGACTCAGGATATACAGCCCCGGATGATTCTACCGGCAGTATTTTCTTACAGAACCACGGATTAGATGGTTTCGATCCATCAGAGCAAGGACACTTCACCCTAGAGCCTGGAGAGGATCCAGTTATATCCCGAACGCAGGATCTTGCGACTTTCTCAAGTGATAACCAGAATGTGGGAGGAGACGCTACGGACGGAGGAGCGATAAATGCTGTTCTTAGCCAAGGCTTTCAAGAGGCAGATATCTTTTTGTTCTCGGATGGTTTTAGTAGTGAAGATGGTGGAATACTTTCTTCTTCCCCGGTCCATGAAGACGCTTATTACAGACCTCAAGGAGAGATAGTGTTAGGTTATGAACCTGTGGCCTACGGAGGTGTTCAGGATGTACAGAGGTATGATCAATTCAGTTCTGCAGCGGAGGAAAAGAATATAATAACGAAGACAGACGAGAACTATCGAGTTGATCCTGAGGAAGTCTCAGAGAGTATTGAGATGGTTTGGGACGCAGGCCTTGAATCAGGACAGCAAGACAATAAAGTATCTCATACATTAAGTTTTGAGGATAAAGGACATGCAAGAGTAGAGTACAGAAACGATGAAGTAGGCTTAATGGCATCTTTCAATACTCATGCAGAAGGCGAAGATTCAGTATGGTTCCATTGTGCAGGCTGTGGAGAAGGCGTTTTTGCGGGTGACTACGATCCTGATGAGAACTATGGTCGTCTACCGGTCACTTACTCTACAGACAACGAATACACTTTCAAGGCCGAAGAAACGGTTTTCGGGCCTCGATACAGTATTGAACAGAACGGGGAAGAGGTTTGGAGCCACACTGACGAAGACGTTGTTGGCTTTGATTCATCGAGCTTAGAAACACATTACACATGGCTTGGCACGCCGGGAGATGTTGTTAGATCGCCTTACAATATAGAAGCTGCTGAAACTTCTGGTGGTCCGGACAACCAACGTTTCTATATATGTCGTGAGGGAGCGACTGTGAAAAACGGTTTCGGAGACGAGGTTCCGCAGACCGTAGACACCACCGGGGATGGTACGCCAGACTACAGATGTAATGAGGATGCTGGTATTTGGGTTGACTCTGCTGCCTGTGACTCCGGTCTAGACCACGACGATGATGGAAGAATAGATGCTCCTTCTTCAAACTATCACGAGAATATAGGAGATGGAAGTGTAGAGCCTGATCCTCTATGCGAATCGACTGATGATGACAAGGGAGCAGAATCGAAATGCCGAGGCGCAGTAATGGTGGATGAGGCTAATGATGAACCAACGCCCGACGGACCTGGCTGGAAAGTGCTTTACGAAGATGAAGACGGTGAATGTAACCTTGACCCCGATGACATATTAGAAGGTCTTCATATAGATGATCTGGATATTGATCAGGACAGTGATAAACTGCTTCACAACTTTAAGGACGAACCAGAGATCTTCACATGTGATGAAGATGATGGAGCTGAGAACGGTAACGAGATAAGGTCGACGGCATGCAACCAAGCAGATCTAGGGCTTTACGAAGATCCTAAAGTTTCCTGTGATGACTTCAATGAAGATGATGGGGACGAGGAAGGCTGTAATGATAGACCGGAATGCGCCTGGCACGTAGAC
>LFCJ01000501.1_pt1 | contig 24434 bp, 17 predicted proteins | sample 643141 | NCBI WGS metagenome assembly LFCJ01 (sample SAMN03766243, study PRJNA286221) | soda lake metagenome | biome: soda lake; feature: Kulunda steppe; material: water; isolation source: sample B1-Br-g2 brine of Lake Bitter-1 | place: Russia: Kulunda steppe | collected 2010-07
AACGGAACGCTTAAACACTTCTCAGAGCAACACTGAGATACGGGCTCCGTTGGTGTAGTCCGGCCAATCATATTGCCCTCTCACGGCAATGACCAGGGTTCGAATCCCTGACGGAGCATCTTATCTTACCGCCGTCTCCTGGTTTCGAGCTGTTGCACATGGTAAGCAACTATGCCACACCAGGGCAATTACACTCAACAGAAGAGCCGAACCCAATGCAGCATAGCGATTAGACCATATTGTCCGGCATCCACACTCACCGGATTCCCCATTATAATACACCTGTTCCGCGAATCGAACAGGCGTGTCAACATAACGGGAAACGAAGCACTCCGACTCACGCCTATTATTCGAAAGTTCGTTCCAAGAATAGAAAATAGGACGAGCCGCTATCAACAGACTCAGCTCTGGGGTTTTTGTATATATAATTCTTTCAAATGGGAAAGTCTCCGACCGACCCGTTGGGATTATATCGTCAATCAACTGGGCTCCCTATCAATATTTGGCTCGTGGATTCCAAAGCATGGCTTTCACCAGAGGGTTCGATGATGAGCGACAATGAATTGGCCGACATAACCATCATCACCAAACCAACTAAAAGCCAACTCAATGAACGCCAACGTATCGATTATCGCTCTCAGCGTGAGGCATGTCTGAAGTGGTTGTTACACTTCGGCAAGGACCCCCAACAGGTCGATGGGTATGCGTTCGCAACGGTTCAGGCACGAGCCAACCGAATGGATATGTTCTATCGCTGGGTCTGGCAACAAGAACAAAGGTATGTAACCGATCTCACGCACGAACATGCTGACGCGTATATGAAGGCACTCGCTTATCGTGATACGAGCAACGTGGATAAGTCCAATCATCAAAAAGCAGTGCAGATGTTGTTCAAATGGCGGCAGCATGAACACGGATTAGATGCATGGTATCCATCAATTCGGTTCTCTACTGCTAATGGGGCTACTCAACCTCGTGATTTTTTCACAATCGAAGAGCGGCGAAAACTCAGAGATGCAGCACTTGAATACGGAAGTATTCCAGGTTATAACGATCTCTCACCTTCTGAGCGTGATCAGTGGCGTGTGTATCTTGCACAGCGGTTCGAAAAGCCAAAGGAAGAGGTGACGCCAGCTGATTGGGATCGCGCGAACGGTTGGAAAGTTCCCTCATTGGTATTTACTAGCCTTGATACAGGCTTACGCCCAATTGAGGTTGGAAGGGCCCGATTGCAATGGGTTGATGTCGAGAATCAGTTATTGCGGATACCAAAAGAAGACAGTTCGAAAAACACGGAGAATTGGCGCGTTAGTATCCATGATCGTACAGCTCAGATTCTCTCTCGCTGGCTAGATGAACGCCACAATTATTCTGAATATAAGAATACGAATGCACTTTGGCTAACACGAGAAGAGAACCCCTACGCTTCACGCTCTTTGGGTTATTTACTTAATCGCCTTTGTGAGGTTGCTGATATCGACACTTCTAGTCGGAGCATTAGCTGGTACGCGATTCGTCATTCGGTAGGAACTTACATGACGCGTGAAGAAGGGCTCGCTGCTGCCCAGGCTCAGCTCCGGCACAAAAGCGAGATGACAACTATGAAATACGACCAGGCCCCGGTCGAAGACCGGCGTAACGCCCTTGATCGTATGGGGTAATGAAAATGTTTTAATCACTTAGGGCGGATAGCGGTGGTAAAATACTAACACTTAGCTAGAGTTATAATTAGTGATATATGTGAGTGCCAGTGCTGCATACGAGTCACGTAGTAACTGAAGCAGCTATTGATGGGTCTGTTAAAACCTAGGTTTGATGATGCGTTTCACGAGTCGTGTTGAATACAAAGCGCGTATCCGCCAGTGCTGATGGATTATTGTCAATTTTCCATCGGTACCAGATCATGATGTCGGAACGAGATCGAAAGTTCTTGATTTGTTTCAGTGTCCATAAGTATGTACGAATAGGCATCTGTGGCTCGACCAGTTTCTGAGTGAAGATCGTCGGTAAGAACCTTCAAAACCTCGCAGACTGTTCCATGAAACCGAGAATCTTGGTCATCTGAACCAAGGTATATTTGTACTCGGTCGCCGACCGAGTATGATTTACTAGCCGGTTGCGGAATATCTTCCATTGAGTCACACTGAGTTGAGAAGCCCCATCAGTCCACCGTTGCTTTCGCAGTCTTTATGAAGATTTGGCTTTGTTGAAACCCTCATTAGATGATAAGATTCGACTGCTGAATTCACAGCGCGAATGTGGCACGGATTGAGGGGGGATAAACGCGGAAGGTCAAACGCTCAGTGCAGGTGTAGGACTTACTGGATTTTTTCTTCGCTTAATCGACGCCGATACTCAGATCTCATTACGTGTAGGGTGAGAATCACCGGGAAGAGAAGAAGTAGCGATAACCACGGAATCACTAGAATAAGTAGGGTGAACTGGACAGCAAATAGCATCAGTAGAATATCGCTCTGCCTCTCTGAATCTGTAGACATAGTAATATTATCTCTCAAAATTCATTATACATGTTCCGGTTCTAAGTGATCAATTCGTACGTGTAGTGAGCGGGGCGGTTCACTGCTTTCGGTATGAAACAAACGGAGTCATCGTGCTGAACTCATCCTCTGTATTCAGCATTCCATTCTTGTCGTCTGCTGAGTATTTCAACAGAGCCAAACACCTCATAACCATTATGAACAGATTAGGTACTGTAGGGGCAAACCGGTATTGAGATGTGCAGAATTAAATATTGGTGGTCGCGCGCGGCTGGTTCAATAGCCGTCATTACAACAATACGAACTGAATGACTCAAAACATGCGCCAGATCAATCTTTTGACCATATAAATGCTTATGAGGCAATGTTTCTCAAAAGTGATGATTTAATATAGTCAAAACCGTCTCACACACAGATATTTTATTGCTGGTAATAAACTAATTAAGAATTAGAATTTCATTTTAGAACTAATGGTGTCTATTCCGACTAAACGCCATCTGAGAAGGTTTCTTGACTGATTTTAAGAACTTGGATCTGACTTGGTTGTCTGAACAACTATTGCCAACCAAATTTGAATAGGATAGGATTTTGGTATCATTGTTGGCGAAACCTCAGTAAAGACGAACCTGTTTCAACTCCCAACAGACTGTTTGATATTAGATATTTTGAAACCTGTCAATAGTTGCTCTGGCAGTCTAAATTTGGTTGGAGTTGTATAGAGACTTTGTTTGTATTCTAATATGTTGTATACCAGTTGCTCTGGTAGAAATTGTTACAACACCCTGTCTAATAAAAATATCGGATCGCGTAGTCATTGGGGAATAACACTCAGGAACGCACATATAATCTCTTTTAGACCCGGGTTCGTAATTATAATCGCGCTCTTAGTTGATGCTGAGCGGTATCTATAATATGTCGTCAACCGACTCAACTTTTGCCATGATCGAGTGAGATATCATCCGAAACGGGCCGGAAATCCCCTTGGAAGCGATGACCGGCCAGTTCCTGTGCAACGCACAAGAGGGTACTCGATAAAGTACCCGGATGAGGGTTTGCGGTGCAGCCTCATTGGGCTTTCGTCGCGTACTCTGTACGAAGAGAATCATCAATAAAAGAAAGTATATGACAAAGAAAACACACGGCGACGGACAAGACGTAACCACCGCAATTAGCCCCGAAGAAGAACTAGAATTTGTCTCGGAACAAATTCATGAAAGGTTTCCATACCGTCAAATACAGGCAATAAACGAAGAGTACAAGAATTACTGGTCATGGTTGAGAAATAAAGGAAAGGACCCTGATCGAAATGTGGGAATTGCGCGAACTGGCCTCAGGCCTATGTTCGCTCGAACCCGCCAGTTCCATTTGCATGTCTGGAACGTAATGGAGGAGTTCACACTTCGCTTTTCACACACGCATGCAGATGAATTTGAGGACGCACTTGACAAAGACCGAATTCTGACAAAGCGAAATGAGCCATACACAGAAGGTAGCAAAAGAAAGCTCACCAGGGCCGTTCAAAAGTATTTCTTGTACCGGTCATGTACTCGTGGAGGTGATCGGTGGGTTCCAGGAATTACATTCCACCAAACTGAGTACGATCAAGTAGATTATCTCACCTTAGCTGAACGAGAAAAGGTGTACAATGCCTCTCTTGCCTACGAGGACTTAGGTAGGTACGGGGATCTCTCACCTACAGAACGAGAACGGCGAAAGGGCATTTTAGCTCAAAAACTGGGTAAACCCAAAGATGAAGTTACTCCTGGAGACTTTGAGGCCTTACAAAGCAGCTGGAAGATTGTAGCGTTAATTAGCGTGAGCTTGGATATCGGTGCACGCCCCATTTTGATTAACAGAATTAAGGAGAATTGGTATAAGCCTGGTAAAGGCGTAATTCAGATCCCGAAAGTGGAGTCTCCGAAAAACGATGCATATTGGGAAGTTGGATTAAGTACACGGTCGATTCAAGCCCTTGACCGGTGGCTTGAACAGCGTGTGACAATCCCGAAATACGATGACACCGGAACAATATGGCTGAATCGCGAAGGCAACCCATACAATTCTGGTTCACTGAACTACCTGTTAGACAACCTTCTCGAAGAAGCCGAAATCAATCCGACAAAACGGAAACTCACTTGGTATTCAATTAGACGGTCTACTGGCACGTACCTAACGTACTTCCAGTCCCTAGCATACGCAAAACAACAGCTTCGACACAAATCACTGCAATCAACATTGATTTACACCGAAATCCCGGTCGAGGCTCGGAAAGATGCGCTTGATCAGCTTGTAGGCGCATTCAGCGAGACTGGCGTTAAAACCGCGAAAGAAGAGAGTAGTGTTCCCCTGGAGGTAATCCAATGTATTTGAGGAACCAAGCAGTTGTTGGCATCCGGCTAGCGAAGCCAAACCAAAACAGTGCGTTTGATGCAAAAATTTGTTTTAGATGTCGTCATCTTGTAACCTCAACAGGCATACTTGGAATGCACTGCCACTGGTGGTCGAGAAAAAGGACGAATTGGTCCAATCTATATAAAAGAGGACAGATACGGTTAGTGTTCAGTGATCGTATGTCACCTTTTATATATACGTTGGCACAGAGGCTAAATCAACGACTTGGTGTGTTGTTGTTGGTTGTAGTTGGACTCTTACTGGCAACCCCTCATGATACTAATAATTCTAACGAATCGCTAGATCAGGAGAACTCACCCTTGCAAGAAGGCCTCATTTATGCTCGTGTGAGTAGCAGCGACCAAGTGAAAGATGAAGCGGATGGGTCTAGAAATGTCGGGTCATTGGATACTCAAATCTCCGAGGGCAAAGAGATATTCAAAGATCACGGTATCGAGCTTTCCCATCCACCAATTAAGGATAAAGCTCAAACTGGTACAGACTTCGATCGAGACGGAATTCAGAAGATTTTCCGACTCGCTCAACGCGATGATGTTGGCTATCTCTTCGTGCAGTCAGTTGACCGTATTGGTCGGAGTGCCGCTGAAACGCTATACTTCATCTACATTCTTCAGTCAGAATGCAATGTCACACTGATCACTCCAGGGGGTGAACGTGATATAGGTAGCATCCATGGGTTGATGCATACCACTCTCCTCTCGTTGATGGGTGATGTTCAAAATGAACTCCGAACAACGAAGGCCAAAAAGTCGCGCGTTCGAGGGTTCATTGAGAGAAAGAAGTGGAACTGCTACTCTCCTGTCGTACCAGTAGGTTACAATCAAGATGGAGACGGATGGCTAAAATTGGATGACACGGAGTTAACGGCTGTTGAAAGCCTCTTCGACAAATTCATTGAGAGTAAATCGTATACAGAAACGGCTCATGAGATCAATAACAAGTATGAAGATATTCTCGATGGACACCGGGTCAAAACGCTACTCCAGAATCCAGTATATATTGGGAAACCTCAGCTACCAGAAGAATGGGTCAATAACCTACCCTATGACAACGTATTGGACGAACCTGGTCTCAAAATAATTGATGAAAACACCTTCCAACAAGCTCAAAAAATTGTAGAGGAGAAAAACCAGCGTCATTCGACGGATGAGGATACGTATGGAGTTAGTGACTTCATCGAGGAGTTCGATCTGTTCTCAGTAATTGCGGGCAGCCCACCGGTCACACTGGTTCATGACTGTGGTGAAACGATGGTGAAGACTGGGAAGGAAGACCTGAAGGACGTCAAGGTTCACGTCTATTGGTGTTCAAAGTGTAGAACGCATCGAAAATGGCCGAAGGAAGCAGAGTATGACATGATGGAACTACTCCACAAAATCCGACAAGGTGATTGGGAACTCTTCGATGATTGGGACACATTCGATGAATAGCTGGAGGAACTAAGCAAGTTTTTCCGGCTCTGTTGAAATTCTCAACGGCTGATAGAATTCGGCAGTGCTGAATATAGAGGGTGGATGCAGCAAGACTGTCAATTTCATTCCGCCATTATTCGACTGAATTACCCAGTCGATAGACGTGCTGATTCATCGTTCAGAGGACAGTTCTCGGGTCGGCTTTAACTTAATTGCGTGCCCTTCGTCTAGCATCATATTTGAGAGAATGATCCTATACAGGAAGTCGACTTTGTGCTCGAAACCTTCCGTATCCTCTTCTTTATCATCGACCACATTCTCCCCAAGATACACCATCAAAGGACGATTTAACGAGAAACGGTCGTATTCCTGGTCGTGATTGAACCCGCTGGGATCAGGCGAATCATCAAACCATTTTCTGACTACCTTCAAACCTTCGCTGCTAACCAGGTAACCGCTTTCGATGTCTGTATCCAACGGCACCCAGTGGATCTGAACAACATTGGGTCCAGATTTGGCTGCCTCACCCATGTTATTGAAAAAATAATCGTGCTCTCGTCTCCAATCGAATACCGTGTTGTGAAAGTCTGTATCCAAGGGTAGGAACAGGTGATCTGGCTTCTGAACACGGCCACACCACTTCTGGAAATTTTCATGGCTCGGTTCTTTGAAGGGGACTGTCTCAATTTCTCCGGTTCCAGCTTTCTCATCCAACTGGGACAGAACGTAGTTTCGCTCTCCCAGTTTCAGGCTTCTCACAAAGCTCTTGATGGTGAGCAGTGGCTGTTCAGAGTTCAGAACTTCGACCGGTGTCAAGCTCCTTTTCCCAAGCTGGATATACTCAAGATCAGAATGCCCACGCGGACCATTTCTCCCCTGAAAAGTCCAGTTTCCGATTTCACTATATATCTCTGAGAAGCGTTCTTGATACACTACCACATTACAAACATCGGTGAGAATTGACTCCTCTTCGTATTTGACTTGAAACAAACGGATGAAATCTCGGATACGATCAAGTTCTAACTGCTTAGTCATCTTTCATCCTCCAGAGCAATTTCTTCCCCCTCACCATCATATTCAGACGCTGGGCTATCTTCAATCGGGAATTCTTCAGCCTCTGCGCGTTGAGTAACTGGAGACGTGTCTTCTTGCCCTCCCCGATCCGACTTATTCTTTACTTCATCAAGTTCTACTTGCTGGGTTTCAACTTCCGTACTCATCTTCCGACGCAGCGAGTCCCGATAGCGGGTTTCATGTGACCAATCCTTGTATAATGTGTAGAAAGCAGCAATGAGGAATAGCACCCCCACTATCGCAATACCGAGGTTCCAATGGAAGTATCCGTGGTCAAGATGGATTTGGGTAGAATAGTATATCGCAGCTGCTGAAAATATGAGGAGTACTATAGAGGTCCGTGACTGTCGAACTTCGTCAGCCAATTCAGGCCCACTCGACATTCATTATTCTACTCCTTGCTGGTCATTCCGCCACCTTGCTCATAAAACCATACACTTTACCAATCCCTAATCTCGAATCACCAAGGCGCAACATTCGCGCTGTGTATTCAGCACAACTGCTAAAACATATCACCAGTCGAGGGTTTCAACAGAGCCGGTTTTCCATTTTCTAACGACTGTTCTCTAAATACTCTCTGTACATCTGTCGGACTCTTTTGATAGTCTCTTCTTTTCTCGACTCTGGCATCGGTGCTCGTGACTCCTCAGATCTCTGGAACCGTCTACGAATGGATGTCACTTGTTCAAATGTCTCCTCATCGATTATTTGGTATTCTGGGACATGCTCTGATATATCTCCAACCTCGTATTGACCGATATAGACTTCATTACGGAGAATATCGCCAATTGCACGAGGGGTCCATTCTTTGTTTTCCGGAGTCGTTTTTCTGCGCTGATTCAAAAATGCAGCAACATCTGGCATTGACCGTTTCTCGATGTACATCTTGTATATCTGTTCCACTAGTTCCTTTTCTTCTTCCACGACTTTCAGTCGTCTTTCGCCATCTAATTCATACCCAAGTGGTGGACTGTTATTCGGCCATTTAGACTCCGATGCGAGTTCGTTCAGGCCGACCTTGGTTCGCTGCTTGATCATGTCACGTTCAAACTCAGCCGCGCTGGCGAGATTTCGGAAATTGAATCTACCCGTTGGAGAGGTGGTATCAATTTGTTCGGTCACACTGTACAGATACACGTCGTATTCTCTGAGACCCGATTCTAATTGAACCGCGTGTATCAAACTCCGAGAGAAGCGATCTAATTTCCAGAACACAATTACGTCGAACGCGTTATGCTCTGCTGTCCGTAACATCTTCTGAAACATCGGACGATCCGTGTCTTTCCCACTCTCAGCCTCATCACGATAGACGAAAACGATCTCCCAACCGAGAGATTGGCACCGGTCCACACTCCGATTGATTTGGGCATCGATCGAGTACCCGTAATTCTGTTTCTTCGACGATGTTCGAGCATAAATCGCAGCTCGAAGGGGCCCCTCGTCTTCGTTTTCTGTCAATCGGTCCCGCTCTACTAATCCATTAACCATTGTTCATCAAATCGTGAAGTTGACGGGTTCGTTGTCGGATAGTCTCAGTCGAGACACCAGCAGCGTCAGCGATCTCTGCTTGTGTTAAATCATCTTGGGTTATGTAGACTCCAGCAGCAGCAATTCCAACAGGAGTTTTACCTACAAGCGAAGGCTCGTTAGTGACCTTTTTGAGAAGTCGTTTTACGTCCTGTGTACAAGTATCGTCCAGATCCAGAACTGCCCCCAGAAACGAAACATAGGCTTCCGGTTTTGGCGTCTGGGGTTGTATCTCCAAATCATCTTGTATCGCCGCAAGACTCAGATGAAACTTCCTCTTATCGGTATCAGTGTGTTCTACTAACCGCTCTGGTGGGATTGGGTCATTTACCTGGACCGACGTGAGACGAAGACACGCCGCGATTATAGACGCAGTCTCTCGCCCATCGGTTGTTTTGGCTTTGATCGATTCACAGTAGAGATCCGCTGTGTTTTGTCGCATCTTTCGTGAGATGTCGAGATATGCTGCAAGATCCTCAAGAACATCAAATGCCTGTGCAACTCGCTTTTCAGTCGCGTTTCGCACCCTACACACTTCCAGCCAGTCTTTGGAACACCTATCTTGTGACTCTCGTCTGCTGGTATTCCAGACCATTACTTCAGAGTCGATATCCGCGTGAATTACGAATCCACATTCATTGCAAACAAGATCCAATACCTCTAAACTTTCGTCAAACCTTTCGCTGCCACAGATAGGACATTCACAATTTTTCTGTACTGTCATTTTATTTATGGCAGGTATCTGTACTATTTTCACTGTCTCTCCTCAGCAGTCCACGAGATGGTGAATCTGTTACTCCACAGGTTGTAATCTCATCTTCCTTTCCACACTGCGGACATACCGATTTGTTCGCTGATTCAATTTCTTTCCAGTCGATTTCCAAATCACATCTATGACAATATAAATCAACTACACCATAGATTTCCACTAAATCTGAATACTTGTGGGCAAGTACTGGTGTTAGTGCTTCGTCTGGATGACTCTCCAGATACTCGATTACTTTCTCACGAGGGTACTCTTTGAACCCAGGAAGCAATCCAACTGAGGAGCGATCAGAATGCTCTGTTTTACCTTTACCGCACCGTTCCCGATATGAACAGAACTTACATTCCCACCCAAATTCTGGGTCCGCTGGAGGTAGCCGATCCTTGATTCGGTACTCACTATGTGACGCTGCCCAGTCGAGCACTCGATTTCGCCAGAATACTGGATCAAATTCTTTGTGAAACACTTTTAGATCAAGAGTTGTTCGGTCAGCGTAGACCAGAAGTGACTCGGTGATCTGTCGTTTGTACTTCTGTGTCAGGCCATACATGTAGGCATGAGCCTGTGCTAGATGATGTTCATTTGGGGAAGATAAATGTTCGACAGAATCTTTTGTCTTAACCTCAGTTAATAAGAAAGGTTCGCCGTCCATATCGACGAAGACAGGGTCCGTTTCACCTTTGAGATGTAAGTCGCCTATTCGAGATCTGATTGTAAAATCAATCCATAGAGAATTTTGCACATGGAAGTTGTTACCAGTGATTCTTTTGAGATATGGTATTATCAATTCGGTTTCAAACTTTTCGCCGATCCAGAAAATTCCAGTTGGGTCTGACGCTTCTTCTGGGGCATTGTACTGTCGATAATAGATTTTCCGGTGGCACTGGAGAAGTTGACTCGGGCTGTGCCTATGTGGTTCTGGTATTGGAGTTGTTTTATTAAAATACGATTGACCCCTTTGAATATTAGTCGTAAACTCTTGCGCACGGTACCAGCGCCGGAATTGCTCACTGCGAAGCTTGTCATTAATACTTGTAATTACATTTGGGACTTTCTCATCCGGAAGTTCTGTGTTCAGGAGTTCGTAGAGACTTGGGAATGTCATTTTAATACCTTATCCATTGCACTGAATATAGGGTCTTTGACTGATGTTTTCTGACACAAAGTCATGGACGGTCATTCTTGTTATGTAATAGTGCCTACGATGGTGCTATATTAACTATTTACAGATTACGGTCTTCGCCTCAAACAGTAATCAGTGCCTTCGATGGAGGAATTATGTTTTAAACGTGGATTCGAGTCATTATCATGAATGGGCGAAGAAAACAAGCGAGGGCCCAAACCTCGCGTTTCAGATGAGGAAATCCTTCAAACCTTCTGCCGATCTCCCGACCCAGCTCTAACTGCTTCAGAAGTTGCTGCTGAACTACCAATTAAGCGACGGGGAGTATACGACCGCTTAGTCCAACTTGAAGAAAAAAATTTGATTAAATCAAAGAAAGTAGGTGGGCGCACTACTATCTGGTGGTATCCTGGACACACAACTACACAAGCAGAGGATTGACGATTTGTAATCGGTCGGGTACCATTATCTCAGGCCTAGCAGCCTGGGATAACCGTTATCGTATTTAGGAAATCCTGTCAAGAAAACTTACCGAATTTCCTGATCTTTCCTTGAAAGGGGATATGTTTGTTACTATGATCTCTGATGCTCCTGTTCTATTTGCTGAGTCACTATTGATCGCTCGTTCAGCAGTTACATCTACAACACGAAACTCATCTGGGACTTTGTTAATATTATAAAGAGACTTTGCTAAGCCAGAATTTGTGATCAGTATATACGCCCCAGCGTTATGCAACCGGATCGCTAGTTCGCGCAAATCATGTTGTTCCTCAGATTCATATCCCTTCTTATGATATTGTGAGAAATTTGATGCACCAGACAATTTCTGATATGGTGGATCAAAATAGACCAAATCGTTCTCCACAACTATATCTTCAATATGCATAAAATCTCCAGATTGAATTGTTACTGGCTGTAATACTTTATGAGCACGACGGATACGGTCTGATTCAACACGTGGTTTTGTTTTTTGTCTTCCGTAAGGTACGTTAAAGTCCCCCTCCTCATTCTCTCTATACAGTCCATTGAAGCACGTTTGGTTTAGATAATATAACAAGCCAGCTTCCCGGAGAAGGACATCATTAGACGCATTATTCCTTTGAATACTGTTGAACTCCTCACGTCGTTCATAATATAGTTCTTCAGAATGCTTTCGCACGAGTTCGCTAATAATTCCGATTAATTCCTCAGGTCGATGCTGTACTTGCTCGTAGAAATTAATCAGACGTTCGTTTAAATCGCTTATATAGGCATCAGACGGCTCAAGTTCGAAAAACAGAGCACCACCACCAACAAATGGTTCAAAATATCGATTAAAGTCGCCTTGGGGAGGTACTCGGGAAAGCAATTTATCTAACATTTGTCTTTTCCCGCCCGCCCATTTCAGTATTGGTTCAGCCATTTTGAATCACCATCAGGGCCTTCAGATATGATCGAGATTTAATGAACATTGCTGGCTATCTCATTTAGTATTATCTTCGAGAAGGGAATCAAGGTAATGTTTTAATTCTTCCCAGACTACATCGTCCGCCGTGTTAGGTGATAGACCAAGTGCATTGCTAATCTCGCTTCTTTTACCATCTATGAGTTTCGCAATTCTTTCCTCATCAGAGCCCCGGCCAAGGACTAGGAAGATTTCTGCTCGATCATCAATCCTATCTTCGGAAACAGTTTTCTTGGACGTAGCAACGGTACGAGAATGACTAGATGTAATTGATTTTTGTTTATCACTACCTGTTAGTTCCCTATGCGTTTGAGGAATGCCTTCGGGTGGTTCACTAACTATCTCTAGGTTCCCATCTGAATTTTGTTCAATATACCGCTCATATACCGGGATCTCCCATTCCTTTAGCCCATCAAGAGATATTATCCCAGCACCAATATGGCAGCGGGCTAGCTCTTTTATACGACCAATAGTTTGAAATGGTTCATCAACTACCGACAGAGGAGGCGCTTCAGATACTTCAGTCAGAGTGTTTAGATCCCGTTCATATTCTGTTTCGAGTTGTAGAGTGTAAGCAGGTAACTGCCACTCTTCAAAAGAGTTGTCACATCTTATTCGAAGGGCAGCATGTGCTGTTGCCTTATTATGTATCGTTTGAAGCTCTGTTAAATCGGTATCTGGTCTATGGTTTGTCCCAACTCTTTTCCGGTCATTATAATTGTGTACAATGGGTGATCCATTATTTGCGGCTTGCGGGTGGTCCGAATCATAAGGTTCTACAAATGCTCTAAGAACTTTATCTGCATCAAGAAGATAATACGGTTCGACCGTCCGCCGCAACCAGTTATACACTCCAGGTGAGTCTTCTGTCCCCCGCATAATCGGATTATATCTATCGATCGTAGATTTTTGTGTATCCCAAGGAAGTAACTGGCCATCAGCTTCAGTTTCAATTTCGACGATTACCTTCAGTCGCTCGTGACGAGCCATGAACTTACCAATCCCTTCTGGACCGGTTCCGAACCCGCCAACTTCATCTCTGAGTCCAGATGCAATCTTACGCTGCTGACAATATATGTCTGTTCCTACGTTCTCAGAAGTTTTCTTTCTAAGTAGTCCAACTGTTATGGACAATGATATCGGTTTGTTGGTTTCTGGGTGTTTTATATTGATGTTTTCATATCGGCGTGGTGCCAATCCATCAAATGGGGTATATGACCATTCTGGCAACCCCTCAGGAGAAACGGTAACCTCATTCACTGTAATTGTAAGGTCATAGTTTGTACCTCGGATATTTTGGAAATCCTCGCAGAGAAAACAATTGTATGCACGGCCCAAGGCAGCGCACAGACTGTCAGTGTTCTCTTCAGTCCACTTGTAATTTAAGTCTTCAATTCTTATTTCTGTTGTACTCTGGTCTATATCTTCATCTGGATGGATGTCTACAGACCAATCTGTGTCATCTTCAAACCAATCTTCTGTAATCCTATATGTCCAACCAGTCTCTGCATTCTCGTGGCATGAGCGAATTTGAAATGGGATTCCAAGATTGACAAGGCTCTTTTTTGCACCCACGCCGAATGTACCAATCAAACCGTGGGAGCCACCTTTAGCAGTCTGGCCAAGGCCAAAGAGCATGGAGGCATCTTCACGAGGTACACCGCCTGTATCATCACGGATAACTAACTCAGTGCGGTTACCATACTGCTCTGTGAAGATCTCTAGATGGGCATGGCCCGACTGATTCTTATTTCTCTTCCATGCATCTATTGAATTGTCGCAAAGCTCCAGGCAGGCCGATTCCAAAGTTACGTCCGATTTCAGCGCTTTGAGCGTATCTTTCGTCGGAAGGAGTTGAGCTCGCTGTCGAGCCATATCCTGCGCTGTCTGCTGGGTCACGTACTATCTGCTCGATCCTAGGTAAATAAATATATCGGGCTGGTTCTAACGTTACCCTTGACAAAACAGTTAGTCAATATCGCCTTACGGATCAAATGCCAAACGTTGCGGGAGACTCACCAGGGTCATAATTTGTTAATATTAGGTCAGTTTCGCCGATGTTTGTCCGTTGATCAGACGTACTATTGATCATTCGAGATCCCTCCAATCTATCTATTGCAAATTGATCAAGAACACCCACTTCTGAATAAATATCCATGATTTCCTCAGAAGGTTCATTAGTTATTATAACATGAGCTCCTTTATTGCTCAATTTGATTGCCAGAGTGGCTAGTTCATGTTGGCGTTCGAGATCGAATCCTGTAGGATGATACTGCTGGAAACTACTCTTATCAGGACCTGCCGGATATGGGGGGTCAAGGAATACTAGATCGTCCTTCTTTACCAATTCAAGAACACTAGTGAAATCACCAGTTGTTATTGTTGCACTTTTCAAAATTCGTTGAGCCTCATATATCCTATTCTCTAGGAAAGCCGTTTTTGTCCATTGACGGCCAATAGGCACATTGAACTCACCTGCTTGATTAGTCCTGTACAATCCGTTCCAACAAGTTCGGTTCAAAAATAAGAATAATACTGCTTCACGCAATGGGTCTTCGCAGCGCCCATCAGGGCCTCGGAGATTATTGTACTCTTCGCGCTTTTGTTCATAGAATTCAGCTTTAAATTCCTCAACCGATTTTGGATTGGCTGGTGCTATTTTACTATCTTTTTCACTGGGCAAATTAGAGAATTCAGTCAGTCTGGTTTGATTTTGAGAGATAAGTGCTTCAAACTCCTTGTCCAGTTCCTTATTTTTTGATATGATATGTGAAGGGGAGACACGTAATTGATTATAGAAATTTGTGAGACACGGATTAACATCGTTAATATGGGCATCGGAAGGCCCTAAAGCGAAATAAACACTCCCACCCCCAAAAAATGGTTCAAAATATGTATTGAATTCTGTAGTTGGTGGAATATGATGTAGAATTATATCGAGATATTGTCTCTTTCCACCGGCCCACCTAAGGACAGGTTCAGCCATAGGAAACGATTCGAGAGGAGGGACTAAAACACGTTGGTGTGAAGCGCGACTCATCTATTACTGGTTTCATTCAAGAAAACGAGTAAAAATATGGTCGAGATTGAGAACAGTAAATGGTAAAGAGCTAAGATATTAACAATACGCTAAATTTATGCGTTTGAATCTGGTTGGTTAGTTAATTAGAGTGCAATGGCATCAGTGGACACTTCACAACAAACGCTATTTGAACTTTTACGTTCTTGTAAGATGGGAGAAGCCGGTGGAATTGTTGGGGGGCATATTGATCGAAACAACCTCCGTAAGGGGCTATATGTCTCTACACCAGAGGACAAACTAGTAAATTCATTTTTTGTGGATGATTATGAGAAAGATGGGAATCTACTGATTATAACTGGAAGTGCGGGGGACGGAAAAAGTGCACTGCTTTCAAGAGCGTTCCGACAAGCACAAGCAGAAGGGATACATTCGTTGACAGAGTCTCAGATCCATATGGATGCCACCGCATCCACAGGAAAAACAAAAACCTATGACCAAACACTGGATGATTTCTTTGAACAGGTCACTAATAATCTAAGAGAACAGAAAGGACCTAGGTCTGGAGTTGCCATCAATCTTGGTCTTGCTATTGATTTCTTTGAACGTAGGGAGTACAAGACAAAATACCAAGATCTTTGGGAAGCGGTGGAACAAGCCAAGTCGCAACGATTGTACGATCACGATTCGATCAAAGTATTAAATCTTAGCCATCGTAAACTCTTTGAGACTCATCCGAACCACTTTGGAACTGGTTTATTACAAAATATAGTAAGCAAATTTGACGGGAGTGATCCAGATAGTCCCTTCCACAAGGCGTTCCAAAGGGAAAAAGAGGAATGTCCAGCCGGAGAGGATTGTCCCCTACATTACAATATGGAACGGTTCACAAATGATGAAACAAGAGAGAAGATTACACAGTTATTAGCTGCCAAAAGCCTCATAGAAAACTCCTATCTAAACCCCCGTCGAATACTTCATTATATTTCTTCAATTCTGCTTCCTACAGAACTAGAGTCTATAAGCAACTCAAACAATGATTGCCCTATTGGAAATGCAGTCCAGTCCGGGAATAATTGTACAACCGATATGTTGATATGGAATAGTGTTTTCAAAATAATAGATAATCGTGATGGGGAACGCAGCGGTAATCTGGACCCAGCAGCTCAAGCCGATAAAGAGATTGATCTTAAAATACTTGAATGGGCAGCAAATCCATCGATACTTGATCAACTACTTGATGATCACCCAGTCACAGCTGAGTTTAGTACAAGAGATAAAGTACAGACCACTGTTCGAAAATCATACTTAGAAGGGGAATTCCAAGATCAAATCCGTACTGCAATCGAATGGACCTGGTTCGAGGACTTCTTGGGTGCGTATTCCTATTTTAACAGGGAATCAAAAGCTAACCAGGACAGTGAGGATAAGCTACTAGATAGTGCAATAAACATGAATCAAACACTCACGAATGCTCTGAAAGGATGGAGTGGGACGCATTCACAGGGAGACTACATCGAATTTGTAGATGGAATAAAAACAACAGAATATCGGTTTCTTGCGCAATGGTCTAATCCAACACCTAATGAAACCAAATCACGACGTAGAACTAAACGTGAAACATTACCAGGGCAGTTATGGTTCGTTCTTGAACCTGAAGGGACACAGAACGAGGTACCTGTGCCGATCTCCTTTGAATTATATGTTTTAATGAAGCGTATTAGTATGGGATATAGTCCTAATGTTCGTGACTTAGAGCGATCAGAAGGTATACGACTTATACATTCACGTCTTTCAGAGTTTACCGAGAAACAAAAGTCAGTACGAATAATCGATAAGAATGGGAATGAGCTCCTGAGTGTCGAAGAGGGTGCTTTCGGTGGGATTACAATTGAGGGGACAAATCAATGAGTACTGACCACTCTAAATCAATACCAGCGATAGAAACGAAAAGCAGCCGCGTTATCAAGGGAAGTCTCTTTCCTACTTCACCAGCACCTACAGTTCGAGAAACAATTTTCTCAGAGATATTATCGAGTGTATTAGGAGCTGATCCGCCCGTCGATTCTGTTGATGACTTCTACGAGAAGGTCGCTGAGAACGGTCCCTTTGATAACGAGACCGATGTAAATGAGGCTTGGAAAATATTCTCTGCAACATATACAACATCAGGTGCTCGTGGTGCTCGTGGAAAAAAAGCAAAACAGTACATGGTTCCGTTCCACCCTTCGATACCAAAATGTATCAAGCCGGAAGAAACCCGTAACTGGGGGAAATGGTACACGATGCTTATGACGTCTGAAGATCGGAAATTCAACACCTCCCTCCACAAGCAATTTGTTGAACGCCTTGAAAACCAACGCCCATCTAATATTTTTGAGCAAGTGTTCGTTGATGTTGCAGAGAAAATTGCTGATGGGTCCCATGACAAGAATGATCCTACACCGATCCGCCCTTATGTTAGTGATGTTTCAAAAGCTTTTCAAACGGATCTTAGAGCTTGGTTACAGGATGAACATGATTCTCCATCAAACTGGCTTCAATCTGCACGTGATCTGTTTAGTCTACATTTTATGATATACTATATCCAATTAGCAATAAATCTGCGTTTGGAATTCCAACATTTGGCCAACAACCGAAGTGAACCATATCAGCCAGAAATTATTGATACTTATTTTGGTTTGTGGAATGAGCCCGCTAGCCAAAATCGACGGTTTTCGCAAGAATACAGACAACGAGACGGAGACGGTATTGAGCGCGACATATATGATTCGTGGGGACGTTTAACAGCACTCAGTATAATTGCAAAAACAGTCAAAGAGAGTGACTATGAGACAGACAATAAGGCTTTCACATTATCGGAGGCCATTCGTTTGCCAGAAGATCTAAAGTTGTCATGTGCAGAAGAAATCGAGAACCATTTTCCAGAAGAAGATCGCCTTGCTGAACCCGATCTCGTAGTTTCATCAAGAAGACTTACCAAGGCTCTACGCAGTGATTATGAACAGCGAACGACGTCAAACCAAACACCAATCACAGCGGGGTTAAACGTTATTAGACAATTAGGCGATGGAAAAGAACGAAAATACTGGAGAACTCAGTCTGGTGTAGGCCCAACATTACGGCTTAATCAAGCCGCATTGCGCTTTCTAGCAAGGCTTTTTATACTAGCTGAGGACGATATGCACTACGATATGTTTATACAGTATCTAGAAAAACGTGGGCTATATCTTGATTCGGAAAGTCAAAGTCTTGCCCTCGATGAACTTGAGGAAATGGGAATGATCGATCGACAAAGCGACAGTGGAGGTGCCGTATATGTCCGGACAATTTGAGCGACATTTAGTAAAACACTTGGCGGAGTTCCTAGAGACACGCCCCCCAAAACCGGGACAGGTCTTGCTGGCAAAGTTTGACAGCAAATCAGTCACCGATAGGTTCGCAAAAACTCTTGTTGAAGAATGTGGATCAGAGGGTCCAAAACTTGAGATAGACGGGAATAATATAGCATTGCCTGCGTATGTGTCTAAAAAAGGCGTTCCGACATACATCTTGCGGGTAAAACCAGAGATAATATCCGAGAATCCCGAAAATTACGAGGTGGTTCAAGGATTTGCAACAAAGATGCGGAACTTGATCTCTGAGTCCGTCCACTCATCGAAACCACGAGCGATGTTGATGATAATGGATACGGACTCCAGTTTAGATACTTTGGAAGCTTCAGAAGATCTGTTTTCTGAAGATGGACCAATAAATTTAGAATTATTTCAATCTAGTATTCTGGACCCAGATGGAATCAGCACACCACAAGGGCGTGCAATACTAAGGGGCTTAGAAAATGCCATTGGTCAAGACACAGCACACACAAGAAATACAGAGGTATTAGACACACTCTGTGAAATTAGAAATGCTGCTGAGAGGGAAGAATATGATAAATTACCGGAACTAATTGGGGCACTTCCACAGTTTTTGGAGGAAGATATGCTAACGGAGCAGTTTCTTGAAGGTAAAGAAGATGAAGACGACCTTGTTAAGGCTATTGAAGATACTTTAAATAACAACTCTAAACATGCTGATAACCTTCGACGTGCACACAGAGCGGGAGTAGATACAGAATCACGACTTAAAGCAAACTATGAAGAATCTTTTACTAATGAGGTTGCAGAATTGGGTGACTGGTCATGGGCAAAGCACTCCAAAGCCAGAAAGTACAAGGACGAAAGTAAGATTCGACGATTTATAGACCTCGATATTAAATCAAAGAAAAAGCGTATTTTCAACCCAGATGACAATAAATCAAAAACTCGGCAGGCTATTCTTTTAGTTGCGAAAGACGGTGATGTGAGTATTACAGCCGAGTTCACTGGCGATTTGGAGGATACTCCTTTTGAGTGCATAGGACCTAACGGAGACGACTTGGGACGACTGTCAAAACGTAAAGAGCGGGTGACCGTCTCAATCGAAGAACTTGATCCAGAGACGCCTCACTATGCTCGCTTTCAGTTCTATGTTGGTAAAAAAACTACAAGAGGTAAACCTACACATCAGTTTGATATCGCGATCATTCCAGAATGGTTTTTCATCGCTTCAGATGGCGTAACATTTGATATTGATGTTGAACAAGAATTATTAGTATTACCTGGTGACACAGAACTTCATCTGGAACAGCTAGAGCGTCTTGACTTTAATTTTGAATCACGGGAGATCGAGGTGACTGAGAGTGGTCAGACCGTGTCATTTGATAGCGAAGTCACAATTAAACCAAATCCTGTAGAAATTGTTGATCGGCTATCTTTTTTCGTAGTTCCTCCAGATGGAGTTCCTATTGAAGTTGCGTTCCTTACTGAAGTTAGCTTTGTTGAAACTGAAGAAATTGTTTTGCCATTGATGTTAAGCGCAATTGTAGAACCCGACCAATGGGCCCAGGATATATTCATGCTCCCTGACAACCTTACGATTGACACAAACCGGGGAGAGATATACAGGACATCTGGTGATAGTGTGGGCTTAGAAGATTCGGCACTAATACTACTACAAATTGAGGAATATATAATCAATGAAGGTAACCCACTTGGTCGAGTGATTGAAAGTGATGATTTAGATTCTGGTACGGTGATTGAAAACCAAGATAGTATCCCAGATGAGTTATCCGCCGTGTACAAGGAATTGTTCAACCATTTTGAAGAACGTGGTCGTACACCTTCAACAGACCGGTGGGATCAGCAAACCCAGACACTAGTTCGCAACGTTCTGAAAACATTTGTGGATTTGGCTAACAAAGTTGGTACCAGTAAAACATTCACACCATCAATTCCCTTGAGGTCCATCGGAACTATTCGGTCCACCACCAGTGAAAAAGTGTGGCTCACGCCTTTCCATCCAGTGATGTTAGCTTATGGCCTTCGGATTGCAGAATGGCGTGATGACGAACTTATAGGGTCAGCAGATGCCGGCTTTAGGCGAGAGGAATTCATCGACAAATTCAGTCCATCCGGGATTCTACCATACCGTACCTCAGATAGTTCCGAGAATCTTCTTCGAGGACTGCGTTATCAAAATCATCCTTTGTGGCAAATATATTCGCCTGTTGAATCACCAGGAGCGGTAACACCGTCATACATGAGACGGGCTATACGTGACAAACTATTTACATTTGTCCAGGCGTTCCCTGCCTTGTTTACACTCCATCCAGAACGACATCTGGTGATAAATCTAGTGAACATGGGTGATTTGGACTCAGTTGTAAGAGGGCTTTTCGAATTTTATAGAAAAATGAAGAAATCCAATTTCGACTCACCTACAATTCTACTGAGAATATATGGGGGAGAAGCAGAAGGAGAGTCTCTTGAACAGTTCTTTAACGAATCTTCTGAATCCCACCTACGTTCTACATTGGAAGGAAAAGATGATGAATTAGTTGATACTTTACGTCGAAAAGTGCACTATATTCATGCCGGAAAATACGTAGAAGAAGAACAAAAGCCAGCACATATAACTTTCTTCCGAGGATTGTTAGAAGAGCGACCAGGTATTAATACTGAAGTGGGTGATCTCCCATCTGGGACACTGAAGGAGGGCCTGTTCCCACGTGAATCAATTGATGTTGAAGACTCTTCTAATGGTGTTATTTACACAGTCGGCTTCAGTTGCGATGAGGAAGAAAATGAGTTGATCCATGACGTTGGTCGCGTTGTTAATGCATTAGAGGCAGGTGCGCAACAGGACTCATATCGACTTGGACAAGCTCCTAAAAAGAGGATCGAAGCCTCACAAGATACAGATCTAGCAAAACTATGGGATAATTCGCTTTGGGTTGCTCATGTGCAACCGAATGTAGGAATCGAATTTTATCTCCGTTCGGATGCCGATATGCAAAAGCAGACAGGGAAATTGATGATTCATTACAGTGACCAGTATGATTCATCATCGCCTAATTACGACGTCATCACATCAACTAACAAACGAGACCCATATCTATTATCACTTAAAAGAGCACTATCCGAAGCTGAACTGACGAGCCAACTTGACACAGAAGATATTCTATCGACACTAGTCGGAGTCGATGGTGATCTTGCGCTGAAGCTGCAACGGGCGAATGAGACAGAGGTTGTCGAATTCATTGGTTTCGTAGGCGGTTTAGCTCTTAGTCGGATCTTCTTAGAGCACAATCTCCCAAATCATGTGTGGATTCCAATCAGCATGAATGAAATAGTTCGTCATGACCATGCTTACAAAGACAACACAACAGGCCTATTCCAGGCGGACTCCGGGAGGAAAACAAGCGATGATCTATGCTTTGTGGGCCTTCCTGATGACCTCGAAAACAGCGAAGTAAAATTATGGCTAGTAGAAACCAAAGGAGGTAGTTCGAGAATTGAAACAGGTCGAGAACAGATCAAAAATGCGATAGAAAATCTTCAAGAGTGGTTGAACCCAGATGAATCTCCCGCCGATGAACAACTGCTTTACAGTGAATTTGGTAAAATAATTCTTGATGTGTCTCGGAGACTATATAATTATCAAATATTAACTGAAGATGATTTATCCAAAGTAGAAACACAAGAACGTGATCTTCTAGAAGGGAAATTTGGTGTGACATTTCTCAGGGACATTGAGGGTCATATTGGTGAAGTGATCCGGATCAGACAAAATACGTTCCAATCTAAAACCGGATCTGACGGTCAGGTACGTTCAATCGAGGCACCCATCGATGCGCTTGAAATATTGTCTGGAAAAGCTGTGACCGATATTCTACCAGATCTTAACCTCGAAAACCTTCGATTTGCCATACCAGAAAAATCAACTGCCAATGTTAAGGAGGACCCATCTGCCTCGGATGAGATAAACACTTCACAGTCAACTTCGAGTGCTCCATCGTCAAGAAAAGAGGGCGAACACGCATTGACGTCGAATATTTTGATAGATGGAGATGAAGACAACGCACAAAATAATTTGTCGAGTGAGTCCACACAATATCAAAATTCAGTACACAACGATTCGGACGATAGTTTTCAGTCTACTTCTGACATAGAGAAAGATACAAATGATGATACTTCAGATAAAGATTCTGCAGAGGAGGAAAATGGAAATAGGGGTCTAAAGACCGACCAACCATTAGAAGAATCCGAAAGCAATAGTGATAATAATCGTATAGATCTAGGAAGTGGTCGAAATATTATTGACCAACTCAATGATAGTCCGGTGCCTGATACTAATGTTGATCCCAGTGAATTAGTAGGTGAGCTAAAACAGGCATTTGATTCACTTAATATTGATATCCATCCACCAAACCCCAACTCAGTCTCCGTTGGACCTCGAAAAGTGGGGGTTGACGTACTTCCCAAGGAAGGACAGAAAATAGGTGGAATTCTAAGAAATCTGGATACACTGAGCGTTCAGATCAAAGCGCATGGAGACATTGTAGGCACCCGTGTTCCAGAAAAAGGTGCAGTCCGTCTTGAAATACCACACGGTGATCCACGTGATATTTATCTCAAAGAGGGACTCGATAGCCTTGTCAACCAGACAGATGATAGATTAACCTTACCAATTGGAGTAGATACAGACAACGATCACCACTTACTCTCTCTGATAGATGAAAGACATGCTTTAATTGGAGGGGCAACAGGGTCTGGCAAGTCTAACTTTTTGAGCACAGTAATAACATCTCTTGCAATTACCCACGATCCTAATGAGGTGAAAATCAGCCTTATTGATCCTAAGGGAGTAGACTTCAAGTCTTATTCATCACTGCCTCACGTAAGAGAAGGAGGTTATTTTGACAACCCTCAATCAGGAACAGAGCACTTACTTAAAATAGTCCGGGAAGAGGTAGAACAGCGACGCAATCATATAGCAGAAACAGGAACTTCATCACTCGCAGAACTCTACGATCATCAAGAGCTCATAGATACTGACCCACTACCATTCCACGTAATTGTAATTGACGAATATGCTGATCTTATAATGTCTGTAGATGACCAAGACTCATTTGAGGAGTCTGTAACCCGGTTGGCTCAGATCGGTCGCGCACTCGGAATTGTGATTCTCCTTGCTACGCAAAGACCATCTGCGGATATTGTTTCCGGGAAAATAAAAGCAAATTTCCCATGTCGTATCAGCTTCCGTCTACCTTCAAACACCGACTCGCGAGTCATCCTTGACGAACCTGGTGCAGAAGATTTGCAAGGATCAGGTGATATGATCGTTCATTCTCAATCAGGTGCTCGTCTCAATTTACAAGCGTATTATTTATCGCCCACTGATAAGATACAAATAATAAATTCGTTATCTGATTGACCCCTATCCTAATTGATCTTAGAAGTGGTTTTGACAGGAGATGGGTGATTAAAACCTGTTGTGCTACATCCTTCATCTGAACTGAGCGTTTGGCCATCATGGTTGTGCCCAACCGAATGCCACACTCGCGCTCTACATTCAGCACGGAGTTCCTATCTCTTCTGAAGGGATTCCACAGAACCAAGTCCACCACAAATTCAGTGTTCCAAGAAGATCTGTGATTCCTATTAGGATCATCCGTTGAGTCGCAATTGCCCAGTAGGCAATGAAGTGGTTGTTTATATTGATCCACCACTATACTACCTATGCAACAGCCGCATCGTGGAGATTGGCGGTAAGCAGTGATCTGAATTGCTGTGT